>ENA-UOXR01000836-UOXR01000836.1-bioreactor-metagenome-genome-assembly--contig:-NODE-836-length-35287-cov-6.926345_pt1 | contig 35287 bp, 28 predicted proteins | sample MGYA00238164_ERZ764825 | MGnify/ENA primary metagenome ERZ764825 (study PRJEB28920, sample SAMN05720171) | bioreactor metagenome | isolation source: Anaerobic biogas reactor | place: USA:Washington... | reverse complement strand
CGTTGGATACATCTCGGTTACAACACCCAAATCATATTTGCCGTCCAGTCCTGCCACAACGGATTCAGTAATCCCGCCGATCCCCATCTGAATGTTGTCTCCATTATTGATCAATTCCAGAACATATTGTGCAATGGTCTTTTCATCTTCAGAAGATGCCCCCCGTTTAAACTCCGGTATCGGGCTGGAGTGTTCGATAAAAAGGTCAAACTCCGATATATGCAGCCAATTGTTGCCAAATACCACCGGCATCTGCTCATTGACTTCACCGATCGCCACCCGCAGGCGCCCTTTGGTTCTTCCTTCTTTTAAAACAGCCATGCTGTAATCACTGGTTAGACTTAAATTGACGTAACCATTTTTATCAGGCGGCGTAACCATGGTTATATAAATATCTGAACGCTCTGTACATTTTTGTCCCCCGTCATATACAGTGCTGACTAAAAAATCAGCGGTATGGGCAGCATAACTATCTCGAATGGAGGCAACACCAAATGCCGGTACATAGTTGATATGACCGTCTATTTGTTTCATGAACCCGGGATCATAGAGCCGGTTGGGACGCAGCTGAATACAATCCATTATTTTTACATCCCGCAATTCCTCGTGCCGGTCTAAAATAGCCTCGTATAATTCTGCCGAACAACCTCCAACCCCGATAGCGATCGAAATGAAGTCCCCGGATTTTACTGCCTGGGCAGCTTCCTGAAAAGATACACATTTGCGGCGATATTCTTCCTGCCATGCTTGATACGACATGATTCCCCTCCTGAATCGTTTTTCCGGCAACAAATACAATATATTTTAATAACGTATAATTGTCAACCGTAGTAATTCCACTGCTGGAATACTGTAATATAATATCAAATGTTCCGAAGATGCATGAGCTTTTTATATAGCACTGTAAACGGTGCGTCTTTTTTTCTATTTGTGATTTTTTTAACAGGAATTTATTGTTTTGCGTTGAATATTATTAAGCAATATTTTGGAGGGAGGGTTTGGATAAATAATTCGCAAAGATATTCTAAACAATTATTTTAGGGGGGAATTTAATTAATGTCTGCTGCTAATGAAACAAAAATAACCGGTCATGTTCAGGAACTGGTTGCAAATCCTACACCACTGGGTCTTTTCGGACTGGCTATCGTTACCCTGGTGGCGTCTTCCAACAAGCTGGGAATAACAGACGGTACTGCTTATATCATTCCCTGGGCAATATTTCTGGGAGCCACCGCTCAGTTCATCGCGGGAATAATGGACTACAAACACAATAATACTTTTGGGGCAACTGCTTTTTGTGGTTATGGTTTCTTTTGGTTCAGTATGGCGATGAGCTGGATGATCTCCACCGGTATGATCGGCAAGGGAATAGAATTTGACCCGCACCAGATGGGCTTTGCTTTCCTGGGCTATTTTATCTTCACAGTGTATATGACCGTTGGCGCAATGGGTACAAATAAAATACTATTTATCATTTTCTTTTTGATTGATTTGCTCTTCCTGGGGCTCTTTGTGAACACTCTGGGGTTAGGGGGAGAATTCTGGCATATGCTGGCTGCTTATTCCGAACTAGGTATCGCAATCTTCTCTTTTTATGGTTCAGCAGCAGCCGTATTAAATACCCATTATGGCATAACCGTATTACCCATTGGAGGCGCTTTCGGACCTTTTGCCAAAGCTTCCGCTGCGGCTAAAGAATCTGTTTCCGCATAATAATTGTCTTAAAAAAAGCACGGCCAAGGCCGTGCTTTTTTATGCAAAATTTGTTTATACAGATCAGCCTTTCAATTCAGCGATCTGTTGTCTTAATGCTTCATTCTCCCTTTCCAGATCCCTGATTCGCTGCTCCGGAGTTATCACAATCGTCTGGCTGCTCAATCGACTGGTTGGCTGCCACACCTTTTTATAGTAATCATTTATGATGCTGTGTCCATAGGTATCACAATTGGCAAAAGCAGTTTCAAAATCAGGATATTTATTGCGGTCATATCCGGGAACCGCCCATTTTCCGCCTAAATCTTCCCAGTTTACAGCATTTCCCCGTTTGATCAAGGCAAACCGCGGACTCAGCAGATCTTTTCCTGCAGGCAGCGGCGCAGTGGTTGCGTAAGCATATAAATGCTGTATGTGGGCTTCTACACCAGTAGCCGGTGTATCAAAGAATGCCCCATGCCGGCCTTCTTCAAACCATACCCGATCCGGGTCGGCTCCGCGTAAATCCTCATCAGCCGTTGCGGCTTTTCCGGTAGCACTGAGTCCGCAGTAATTATTTTGTTCCGGCTGAACCAGCCCGCCGTATTTCCACCAGCCGGTTTCTTTGGCCGCCTGGCAGAAAGCAATGTCCCCCCTGATTCCATACTCTTTTCCTATTTTTATGTACAGATCAGCCAGGTCGGGTGCATTGGGATTATTCTTCAGTGCCAGTCTTTTAAGTTCTGCACTGCTAACCATTGACTCACCCATAATTGAAATACTTTGCCACTGATCATTATCAGGAACTGTGACCGTTTTTTCAGCAGGCGCAGCAGGCGTGGTTATATAAACGCTTCTGCTTGTCCCATCCCAGTTCACATCCATTCCCAGGCTTTCACTGATCACCCGGATCGGTACCATGGTCCTGTCATTAATGATCACCGGATCAGTATCTGTAGCTATGATTCTGCCATTTATGTATATTTTGATCTTTTCCCCGGCATCCGCTGCCTGCGGCAAATAAAAAAGAGTACTGACAGCCAATACTGTCATTAAAATCAGGGCAACGCTTTTTCTTGTTCTGCATAACTTCACAAAAAACACCTCCATTAAATTGTAACGTCGCTTTTTTGATCCGCAACAATGGTACCGATTATACTTCCTCTGCTTTCATCATTTTTTCCCAGCCTTTTTAAATTCTTCTCAAAAGAAATTGCCAATTTTATATATGATTCATCAGCTTAATTTCTTTCAATTCTTCACAAAAAACCGAAAGTTCTCGTGTATGAGCCATGCTCAACTGCAGGGTTAGCATAAAACAGCCATGATTCGGCAATAAAAGTGTTAAATTTTAGGATACTTCAACCATAAGAAGACATATTATGCTATCACAAATACTGTATCTTATTATATATCGGATTGTACAAGTCAGACAAAAATTGCGGGGAGGTACTGCCATATGTTTTCTAAAAATCTTAAGAAATCGGCAATATTGTACGCAATGCTCATCATCTTACTAAAATGCCTGGCGGATATTTATTACTTTCAGGCATCATCTTCTATTGTTTACATACTGATAAGTACGCTGCTGTTAATTGTTATTACTTTGGTAATCATGTTTCCCGTAACCGGAACAGACACAATCAATTATTGGAAAGGAAACAAGATCCTGACGAATCTGAGTCATGAATTCAGAACCCCTATGATTGGCATAATTGGCACCGCTGATTTATTAGAGCGTGAAGATCTCACTTCCGCACAATTCCATCACTTGGAAAATATCAAACAGGCCGGGTTTTCTCTTTTAAATATCATTGATAATGTTCTGGACTTGAGTAAATTGGAACTGGGACAGGTAGATATCAATCTTACTCCCTCTTCCTGCAGAACGATCATTAAATCATGCGCATTTGAAGTTTCGTGGTCACTAAAAGCAAAAGGGTTGAATTTAAATATTGATCTTGCAGAAGATGTCAATGCCATCGTCATGATAGATGAAATGAAATATAAACAGATCATTTTGATTTTGCTGAATAAAGCCATCGAAAATGCAGATAGCGGAACCATTCACATTCAAGCTCTTTTGAAACAAAGCGCCTGGCCCGCTAACCGTTTACTTCTTTCCATTGCTTATAAAGGTACATATGTACAAGTCCCGGCGAAGAATCCTTTGTCAGGTTTGGACAACCATTCACCTGCCAGCGAATTGAATGGTGGTTTAGGTTTGTACTTATGTCAACAGTTAGTTGAATATTTGGGCGGGAAATTATCCATCGTCCATCAACCGGAACAAAATATTATTTTGCGTCTGGATTTGCCGGTGGAAATCATTGCTGCAGAGGAAAACCATTTACAGGAAGAAAGTTTAAATAATCTTGTGACTTCTTTTAAACGCTTGAAAGTTCTGCTGGTGGAAGACAACGCCTTTAATATTAAAATTGTATCGCAAATGTTGGATAATTATGGGTTCGAAGTTACTACTGCTGAAAACGGCCTGCAATGTTTACAAATTCTGCAGGAGGATTCTTTCGATGTCATCTTAATGGACATGCTGATGCCAATTATGGATGGTTATGAGGCCTCCCGTATAATCAGAAATGATCCGGACCTGCGTTTTATACCGATCATCGCAATTACTGCCAATGCTATGATCGGCGATCGGGAGAAATGTCTGGCCAGTGGTTGTACGTCCTATTTGGCCAAACCATTTCTGGCCCGGGAATTAATTCAGGAAATAGAAAAAGTAATGCAGGACAGAAAAATAGTCAAAATAGCCCCGGACTCCAATCAGGATCATACCGTTTTTTATAAAAAGGAATTCGTCTCTGAGCTTGAAAGATGTATCCCTTTCCTTGAAGATGCATGTGCTAAAAATGATTGGGAATCGATCAAATCTCTGTGTCAGGAAATAAAATCACTGGGCGGACTATACTCTTGTAAAGAAGTTTATCATCAGGCTTCCTTGATCGAATCAGCTGCTGCCAAAAAAATGGCCATGATCGTTCATATGACATTAATAGAATTAAAAAAACACATTCACTCCTTGAATTGTTCTGACTCCAGTATTTCTGCCGCTTTAAAACAATAATAGCTCACTTGACAAAAAGGATTGGCCGGGTTATCATTTGTCGGAATATTTAGATTTTTAAGGAGGACTATCATGGCAAGATATGTAGTAACAGACAGTACCAGCGACCTGCCCTTTCCCTTCAGAAAAGATGATGGTATCAAAATCGTTCCTTTGAATGTGCATATTCATGATAAAACATTCAAAGACGGCGTCGACCTGACCAATCAGGAGTATTATAAGCGCTTACGCAATGAATCAATTTCCCCTTTGACTTCACAACCGTCAGCGGGCGATTTCGCAGAAATATTTGACAGTTGTGCTGATGGCGATGAAATCGTAGCAGTGCTGATCTCATCACATCTGTCAGGAACCGTTCAATCAGCTTTATTGGCCAGGGAAACGGTTTTGCAGAAGCGAGATCTGAAAATCGAAATCATAGATTCCTTATCTGCAGCAATTGGTTTGGGTTTGCAGGTAATAAAATGTGCCGAAATGATCCAGGCGGATAAAACCATAACCGAAATTAAAGCAGAATTACTCCGCATTCAAGACAAAAGCCGGATCTTTTTTGTGGTTGATGATCTGGAATATTTGTACCGTGGCGGGAGAATAAGCAATATAAGCAAACAAATCGGTAATCTATTACAGCTTAAACCAATTCTGACACTGGTTGAAGGCAGAATAGAAGTCTTTGACAAGGTGCGAACCAAACAAAAAGCGTTAATACAAATTCTGAAACAGGCAAAAGAAGACGTGATGCAGATTGAAAGATTAGCGATCATTCATATCGACAATGAAGAGGAAGCATCAATAATGGCCCGGGAAGTAAAGGAATTTTATTCCGGTCCCCTTCTGATCACAGAACCTGGACCGGTCATCGGGACACATGCAGGCCCTGGCACCATTGGCTTGGCTTATTACTAAAAAATAAAATGCTTGGCAGCTGGTCAAGTGTTGATACTACTTATTTTAGCAAAGATATGCAAACAACTGTTTAAAATAATAAACAGTTGTTTGCAATTTCTTCCCTATTCCCTTATTAATCAGCGTTTTCCATGTTTTTTATCAAAGCATCCGCAAATTCTGAAGTCTTTACTTCCTTCGCTCCGTCCATCAGGCGGGCAAAATCATAGGTAACAACCTTTTGCGATATTGTCTTCTGCATTGCTGAAATAATCATATCTGCTGCTTCATCCCAGCCTAAATGTCTTAACATCATTTCTCCAGAAAGAATAACCGAAGAAGGATTGACTTTATCCAGCCCCGCATATTTTGGTGCAGTACCATGAGTTGCTTCGAAAACTGCATGTCCGGTATCATAATTAATATTGGCTCCGGGTGCGATCCCAATTCCCCCTACCTGTGCGGCCAGAGCGTCAGAAATGTAATCACCGTTCAGGTTCAAAGTTGCAACAACATCAAATTCTGCCGGCCGGGTCAGGATCTGCTGAAGAAATATGTCGGCAATGGCATCTTTAACTATAATTTTCCCCTGCGCTTCTGCTTCCTTTTGCGCCAGATCTGCAGACTTGGTGCCTTCAGCTTCTTTGATCCTGTCGTATTGCTCCCAGGTAAAAACATTTTGGCTGAATTCTTCCTCGGCAAGATCATAGCCCCATTGTTTAAAAGCCCCTTCGGTATATTTCATGATATTACCCTTATGTACAAAGGTAACGCTTTTTCTATTATTCTTGATTGCATAATTGATAGCGGCTCTGACTAAACGTCGGGTTCCATCTTTGGATACTGGTTTGATACCAATCCCTGACGTCTCCGGAAACCTTATTTTGGTCACTCCAAATTCGTTCTGGAGGATCTTGATTAATTTCTTTGCCTCAGCAGAGTCAAAGGGATATTCGATGCCGGCATAGATATCTTCGGTATTTTCCCGGAAAATTACCATATCAGTATCTTCAGGGCGTTTGACAGGAGATGGTACACCCTGAAAGTAGCGGACCGGCCGCAGACAGGTATACAGATCCAGCTTCTGCCTCAATGCAACATTTAATGACGTGAATCCTCCTCCAATTGGAGTTGTAAGGGGTCCCTTAATGGCAATGATATATTCGCGGATCAACTCGACGGTTTCATCAGGCAGCCAGCTGCCGGTCTGTTCAAAGGCCTTTTCCCCTGCTAATACTTCTTTCCAAATGATTTTTTTCTTGCCTTGATAAGCCTTTTCTATTGCAGCTTCAAACACACGTGAAGCAGCTGCCCAGATATCTGGCCCAGTCCCATCACCAATGATAAAGGGGATCACCGGTTCATCGGGAACATTTAAAACACCATTATTAACCGTAATCTTACCGTCTGCCATAACTTACCTCCTGTAATTTGTTATTCAAAAAAGACGCGGGACACATATCCCGCGCAGCCATATGTCGGGCAGATTTCCAAAAGGGTTTTAACCATTAATCAAAATGAAACGTACCATATTTTTTAAAGTGTTCTACCAGTCCGCCTTCTGAAAGGATCTTCAGCATAACCGGCGGCAACGGTGTAATCGCGATAACTGCACCAGTGGTTTTATTTAACAGGGTACCCTGATCCAGATCGATTTCCAGTTCATCCCCGGGATTAATTTGGTCAGTGTCACATTCGATCAAAGGCAATCCTGTATTTATACAGTTTCTGTAAAAAATGCGGGCAAAGGATTTTGCTATAACCGCACCGATATCAGCATTAATGATGGCGAGTGGTGCCTGCTCTCTGGAAGAACCGCAGCCAAAATTCGTACCTGCTACGATGAAATCACCTGTACTGACTTTGTTATAGAATTCAGGATCCAAATCTTCCATCACATGTTTGGCTAATTCCTTCATATCCAAGGTTTTAAATTTATGTCGTCCTGAGATGATGTAATCAGTATTTACATCATTGCCAAATTTATGGCACTTGCCTGCTAATTTCATTCCGGTCTCCTCTCCTTATGTCAATAATTGACTGGCTGTCTAGCTTAAAAGCTGCCGGGGGTCAGTGATTCTGCCATTTATAACTGAAGCTGCCACCGTTGCGGGAGAGCCCAGATATATGAACGCCTTGTTGTTGCCCATTCTGCCTTTAAAATTGCGGTTAGCAGTGGAAATCACATTTTCCCCGTCGGAGGGAACACCATTATGAGTACCAACACAGGGCCCGCATCCCGGAGTAACCACTGCTGCTCCTGCCTGGATGAAAGTTTCAATCAGACCTTCCCGCATCGCCTCTATCATGATTTGACGGGAAGCCGGAGCTACAATAAGTCTGGCTTCTTTATTAATTTTTCGTCCTTTAAGTATTCGGGCTGCTATGCGCAGATCTTCCATTCGCCCATTGGTACAAGTCCCAATAACGCCCTGCTGGATCGGTACTTCTCCTAATTGACTGATTCCAACCACATTATCTACAGTATGGGGACGTGCAATTTGCGGTTCCAGCGAAGAAACATCATATTCCTTAACTTTGGCATAGACTGCATCAGCATCAGCCGAAACCGGCACAAACTCTTTCCGGCTATGTTTCTTCACCCATTCAATGGTTTTATCATCTGCTTCCATGAGGCCGCATTTGGCTCCCATTTCAATGGCCATATTGCTGATGGTAAAACGCGCATCCACTGACAGGTCACTGATTGCTTCCCCGCAATATTCCGCGGCCATATAGGTAGCTCCATCAGCGGTTACTTCACCGATCAAAAACAGTATCAGATCTTTGGAATAAACGCCTTCCCCCAGCTTCCCGTTAAGAATGAATTTAAAGGTTTCCGGTACTTTAAACCATAGCTTACCGGATATGATCCCTGCTGCCAGATCGGTGGAACCAACGCCAGTTGACAGCGCATTGATAGCCCCGTAGGTACAAGTATGGGAATCAGCACCAATGACCAGATCTCCTGGTACCACATGCCCCTGTTCCGGGACCAGCTGATGACAAACCCCATCACCGATATCATAAAAGTTAATTTGCTGTTCCCGGGCAAAGACCCTCATCTGCCGGTGCAGCTCCGATACACCTTCCAACGGGCTGGGTGCACTATGGTCAATGACCATGGCGATGCGGGCAGGGTCAAACACTTTGCTGGCTTGCATCTCTTGAAAAGCTTTGATTGCCAGCGGAGATGTACCATCCTGCCCCATAACAAAATCCAGATCAGCAATTACGATATCATTTGCTTTGGCATCCCGCCCGCTCTTTTGAGAAAGTATTTTTTCAGCAATCGTCTTACCCAATTCTTTATCCTCTCTCCTTCAAGTAGTCTTCGTATATATACATCAACTCTTTATCAAACAGGGAACGTTTTAAATTGATTGAAAGCTCCCTGACTTTTTCCAGGATCCATTTGGCTTCATCATTGGTCAGCTCAATACCGTATTCGTTGACAAACTTCGACCGGATGGCTGCTGTTCCTGAATGCTTGCCAACTACGATCTGTCTTTCCAGTCCAACTTCTTCAGGTGTGAAAACTTCATAAGTGAGAGGATTTTTCAGAACCCCATCACCATGTATGCCTGATTCATGAGCAAAGATGTTATCGCCAACGATTGGTTTACTTACCGATAAAGGACGGCCGGAAGCATTGGCTACATATAAAGCGATTTCCCGGAAAAGAGTCGTATCATAACTGACATCTACCTGCATCAGATGCTTGATTCCCATTATCACTTCCTGCAAACATGCATTGCCAGCTCTTTCCCCTAATCCATTAACGGTAACCCCTACATAATTAGCGCCGGCATAAAGACCTGCCAAAGCATTGGCGGTAGCCATGCCAAAGTCATTATGCGTATGCATTTCTATATTGATCCCCACCGCATCAGTAATTGTTTTAATATAGCGGTAAGCAGAAAGGGGATTTAAGGTACCTACGGTATCGCAGAATCTAAGCCTGTCTGCACCTGCATGCTTGCCAACCAGTGCAAATTCGGTCAAAAAACCAATTTCAGTACGGGAAGCATCCTCGGCATTGACTGAAACATACAGCCCATTATCCTTGGCAAATTTAACGGCATCTGACATTCTTTTTAACACATCTTCCCGAGTGGTCTGCAATTTATGTTCAATATGGATATCAGAGGTAGATATGGAAATGGCCACTGCATCAACACCGCATTCAATGGACTCCTTGATGTCCGATATTACAGCGCGGTTCCATGCCATAATGCTAGGCTTCAGATCCATTTTTACAATTTGTTTAATGCTTTCTTTTTCTGAACCGCCCATGACGGGTATGCCTACTTCGATCTGATCCACGCCTATATCGCTTAAAAGTTTTGCAATTCTGATTTTTTCTGCGTTGGCAAAAACAACTCCCGCAGTTTGCTCCCCGTCACGCAAAGTGGTATCAACTACATGAATCTTAGCTCCATCGCGTTTGAACCACTCAAAATCATTCATAATCCCCATTGACATTTTTTAATCCCCCTCCTTGGTTAATAACTCGGTTAAAATTTTATTTACGGAATTTGGATTAGCCTGCCCTTTGGTAGCTTTCATTACCTGCCCGACCAAAAAACCACGTGCCTTTTCCTTACCGCTTCTGTAATCAGCAACAACAACTGGATTATTATCAATTATTTCAGCGATAATTTTACGCAAAGTATCTTCATCGGAAATCTGCACCATTCCCTGCTCTTCAATTATTTGTGCTGCCGAATTGCCGCTGTCAAACATTTTTTCAAAGACACTCTTTGCCATTTTCCCGCTGATAGTGCCATCAGCAATCAATTTGAGCAGATCTGCCAGCATAGCAGGTGTTATCTTACACTGCTGGATTTCCAGATTGTTTTGATTCAGCATCCGGCTCAATTCCCCCATCATCCAGTTGGATACTGTTTTCGCTTCAGGGAAAACAGCAACACATTGATCAAAAAAGCTCAAGGAATGCGGGGAAGTCGTAATGATCGCGGCGTCATATTCCGGCAGACCAAATTGGTCCTGCAATCTTTGTTTGGCTGCATCCGGCATTTCCGGCAAAGTCGCTTTTATTTCCTCGATCCATGCCGCATCAATTTGTATTGGCGGCAGGTCAGGGTCAGGATAATACCTGTAATCATGAGCTTCTTCTTTGTTACGCATGGAGCGGGTGACACCCTTTTCATCATCCCAGGTGCGGGTTTCCTGGATCAGGGTCTCCCCATCCTCAATGGCCTCCATTTGCCGTTTGGCTTCATATTCGATGGCTTTTTCCATAGCTTTGAAGGAATTAAGGTTCTTTATTTCTGCCCGTACACCAAGTTTTTCCTCTCCCTTGCGGCGAACGGAAACATTAGCATCGCAACGGATAGAACCTTCTTCCATCCTGGCATCAGAAACCTGTGCAAAAAGCAGCATGGACCGTAGTTTTTCCAAATAAGCTCTGGCTTCCTGCGCACTTCTCATGTCCGGTTCGGAAACGATTTCAAGCAGAGGCACGCCGGTACGGTTTAAATCGACCAAAGAAAATGCAGTGGTTGTTATCGTACCGTCATGCACCAGTTTACCAGCATCTTCTTCCATATGAGCACGGTTTATCCTTATACGCTTCTGGCTTCCGTTTACATCAATATCCAGATAACCATTGGTACAAATAGGCAGAGCGAATTGCGAAATCTGGTAAGCATTGGGCAGGTCAGGATAAAAGTAATTCTTACGGTCAAATTTGCAGTAAGAAGCTATTTCCGCATTGATTGCCAATCCTGTTTTTATAGCCAATTCTACTACTTTTTTATTCAGTACCGGCAGCATCCCTGGAAATCCTGAGCAGATGGGGCAAACCTGCGTATTCGGTTCAGCGCCGAAAGCAGTTTTGCAAGCACAGAATATTTTCGTATTCGTTTTAAGCTCTACATGTACTTCCAAACCAACAACAGTTTCAAATTCATTACTCATTTATCTCACCCCCAAACTCGGTTTGAGCTGATGATAATCGGTTGCCTGTTCAAAGGCATAGGCTGCTTTTAATAAAGTTGTTTCAGCAAAAGGTTTGCCAATGATCTGCATTCCAACCGGTAAACCGTCCGCTAACCCGCAGGGAATTGAGATTCCTGGCAATCCTGCCATATTTATCGGCACTGTAAGAATATCGTTCATATAGGCTGTAAGTATATCGTCAGTATTTTCTCCTATTTTAAAAGCAGTAGTCGGGGTAGTCGGAGCAACGATCACATCAAAGCTGCTAAATACTTTGGCAAAATCATCATTAATTAATCGTCTTACTTTTAATGCTTTGAGATAATAGGCATCGTAATACCCGGAACTCAAGGCATAGGTTCCCAACATGATCCGCCGCTTTACTTCCGGGCCAAAACCTGCCTGGCGTGAAAGGGAGAATAAATCGGCTACGTTATCAGCAGAAAAATCCCGCAGCCCATAACGAACGCCGTCAAATTTGCCCATATTGGAACTGGCCTCTGCCGGTCCGATGATATAATAAGCCGGCAAGGCATATTCACTGTGCGGCAGTGATACCTCTTCAATATGGGCCCCCATCTCCTCATATTTCAGCAACGCTTTCTTCAGGGTCTCTGTAATTTTTCCATCGACGCCCTGCTGGAAGTATTCTTTGGGATAGCCAATTTTCAAACCTTTTATATCAGTATTTAAGAAAGCGGTATAATCCGGTACCTCCATTTGGACACTGGTGGATTCCAAAGGATCGTATCCGGCAATTATACTCAGGACCAACGCTGCATCAGACACATCCTTGGTGATCACTCCAGCCTGATCAAGGGAAGAGGCGTAAGCCACAATGCCCCACCGGGATACCCGTCCATAAGTTGGTTTCAGTCCGACCACACCGCAGTATGCCGCAGGCTGTCTGATAGAACCGCCGGTGTCAGATGCCAGGGAAAATGGAATTTCATCAGCTGCCACAGCGGCTGCCGAACCTCCTGACGAACCACCCGGCACCCGTTCCAGATCCCAGGGATTATGACTGGGGAAAAAAGCTGATAATTCTGTTGAAGAGCCCATGGCAAACTCGTCCAAATTTAATTTACCGGTCAGGATTCCCCCTTCAGCATAAAGCTTTTTAACAAGCGTTGCGTCATATGGAGGTATAAAGTTTTCCAGCATTTTGGATGCGCAGGTGGTTCTGACTCCTTTGGTACAATAATTATCTTTCAAAGCAAAAGGAATGCCTGCAATCTTTCCTTGCCAGGGCTGCCGGTCAAACTCGCGGGCTTTTTCGATGGCTGCTTCCTGATTCAAGGTCAAAAATGCTTTTACTTTTTGGTCAACGGCATTTATCCGGTTAAGAATTGCAGTCATTATTTCCTGGGCATTGGTTTTCTTTTCTTCCAGCTCTTTTATCAACTGTTGAAGAGTTAATTCATGAAGTTCCACGGCAGCCATCCTCTCTATAGAATCCTGGGAACTTTGTAATATCCGTCCTCATGTTGGGGTGCATTGGCAAACAACTCATCCCGGTCCGGACTTTCAACCACATTGTCCTCACGAAAAACATTATATATGGGCAATATATGATATAAAGGTTCTACCTCATTGGTGTTCAATTCATTTAATTTCTCCACATATTGCAGGATTTGAGTCATTTGTTCCGCAAACTCTGCCTTTTCTTTTTCAGATATGTTGATCCTGGCCAGTAAAGCAATATGTTCAACTTCTTTTATATCTATCGCCACACCGATACCTCCTGCTATTGCAAACATTTATGATGAATATTATAGCAAATACCTACTTGATAAACTAATAATTTTCATGTATACATTAGGTCCTGAATTTTGGTTTTTATGTAAAAAGCGACAGCACTGCCATAATCACAGGCACCAGCAAAATCCCGGGCAAGAGATTCGCTACGCGGATCTTGGTTACACCAATAATATTAAAACCCAAAGCCGCAATCAGCATCCCGCCCAGAGAAGTAATATTGTTCAACATAGGATCGGTCAGGACCGGTTCGATCAAGCCAGCTGCGAGGCTGATGGTTCCCTGGTAAATCAACACCGGGATGGCCGAGAATATCACTCCGATCCCCATACTGGCTGCAAAAAGAGCTGAAAATATAGCATCCAGCATCGACTTGACCATCAGGATTTGATAATTGCCATAAAGCCCATCTTCCAGAGAACCAACTACTGCCATAGCTCCAACACAAAATAGCAGGGTAGCAGAGACAAACCCTTTGGCGAAACTGCTCTCACCATTACCAAAACGGCTTTGCAGGCGCTGCCCCCATGCTTCCAGGCGGCCGTCCCAATTTCGCCACTCGCCTATAACGGCCCCTAAGGCCAAACAAACCCCGATGATTGCGTAGTTTTCTGCTTTAAATCCGTATTGTACTCCAATGACGATGATCAATATCCCCAAAGCGTCACGCATACTGCGGCTCATCTTCTCCGGGATTCCCCGGCGCAGCAGCAATCCGAAAAGCCCTGCCGCTACAATGGCACCCGCATTAATAAATGTACCTGTCAAAAAAATCACCTTTTCTGCCGAAAGAATAATACTTGCATCATAACCTTATTAATATAGCAAAATAATTGTTCTCTGCCAAAAGAAAACACTCCTGGCTGGGAGTGTTTTGTTAGTTATTTTTAGGGATCCTGGCTCTAACTTTTTATCATCTCCAGAAATTCACTTTCATCTAAAACCCGAATTCCCAACTCCTGCGCCTTTTGATACTTGCTGCCGGGATCAGAACCACTCACAACAAAATCAATTTTTTTGCTGACTGAATTGATGACTTTACCCCCCAATGACTCAATCTTTTCTCCGGCTTCCTGCCGGGTCATGCTTCCTAACGTACCGGTTAAAACAAAAGTCTTTCCTGCCAGCGCCCCTTCTTTGGGTCTGCCTTGCTTTTCAACAGTGTTCACCCCGGAACGCTGTAAATTTTTAATCATTTCCCGATTATGCGGTTCGGCAAAAAAAGCCGCCAGGCTTTCAGCAATTTTTTCACCAACTTCAGCCACTTCCAGAAAATCTTCCGGGGATGCATTGATGAAATCCTCAATGCTGACAAACCGTTCGGTCAACTGGCGGGCAGTTTTAGCTCCCACATGTCTGATCCCCATAGCAGTGATCAGCCGGTGCAGCGGCATGTCTTTACTGGCAGTAATGGCTTTGATCAGATTATCAGCCGATTTAGCCCCCATTCGCTCCAGCTGCATCAAATCCTCTGCCTTCAGTTGATACAGGTCATCAATGGCAAATACCAGCTTATGTTCCAGTAATTGCTCGATTACAGCAGGGCCCATACCGTCAATGTCCATCGCCGGACGTGAGGCAAAAAATATCAGACTTTCCTTCAAACGGGCGGGGCAATTGATGTTTTCACAGCGATGGGCAACTTCCCCTTCAATTTGAATGACAGCGCTGTTGCAAGCCGGGCAAAACAGCGGTGGGGTGACTTCCTTTTCCTCGCCATTGCGCTGCTCAGGCAGCGTCCTCACGATCTCAGGAATGATATCCCCTGCTTTGCGTACGATCACCATATCACCGATCCTGATATCTTTGCTCCGAACCAGAGCGAAATTATGCAGGCTGGCACGGCTGACCGTAGTGCCCGCGAGAGCTACTGGTTCCAGTATTGCCGTAGGCACCACCACTCCAGTCCTGCCCACGCTTATCTCTATGTCTAACAAACGGGTGGCCTTTTCCTCGGCAGGAAATTTATAGGCCACCGCCCAGCGGGGGCTTTTGGAGGTTGCGCCTAACTCTGCCCTCTCCCTGAAAGAATTGAGTTTTATAACTACACCATCGATTTCGTAAGGAAGTGAATACCTTTCGTTTTGATACTTCTGTGTATATTGATAGATTTCACTGATATTACGGCAAAATAGATATTCCGGATTTACCGGCAATCCCTCTGATTCAAGAAATTGCAAAGCCTGTTGTTGGTTTTCGATTAATGGGCCTTCGCAATAAATAATATCATAGATAAAGGCTGCCAGAGCCCGGTTAGCAGTAATGTCCGGATCTAACTGACGCAAAGATCCTGCCGCTGCATTGCGGGGATTGGCAAAGGGTTTTTCCCCTTTTTCTTCTTTCTCTTCATTCAGCCGCTGGAATTCTTTTTTCGGCATATATACTTCGCCTCGAACTTCCAGGCGAGGCACTGCTGTCTTCAGCTGCGAAGGAATGCTCTTAATGGTTTTTACATTCCGGGTCACATCTTCCCCGGTTATTCCGTTGCCGCGGGTAGCAGCATTAATCAGCTTCCCGTGCTCATATATCAAAATAACGGAAAGCCCATCAATTTTGAGTTCTGCCATATAGTCAATGTTAAAGACCGCTCTGGCTATGCGGCGGTCGAATTCTTCCAAATCTGCAAGTGAAAAGACATTATCCAGGCTCAATTGCGGATAGCGGTGGGTGACTGGTGCAAATTTTTCCAGCGCCTCTCCTCCTACTCTCTGGGTAGGCGAGTCGCTTCTAATAAACTGAGGGTATTCCTTTTCCAGGTGGAGCAATTCCTGCATTAACCGGTCATATTCGCTGTCACTAATAAGAGGGTCATCTAATACATAATACTGATAATTGTGTTGCTTTAATTCCTTAAGCAGTTCATTTATCCTTTGTTCCGGACTGGCCATAGATTCCTCCCGCATTCAGATTCTTTAATCTATTTTCTCCAAAGGAGCAATATCCAAACGCAGCATTCTGGTTCCAGCCCGTTCAAAATCGATCACTGCCACCATGTCATCTTCAATAAGGTTCAACACTCTCCCCATACCGAACTTCTTATGAATAACCCTGTCTCCTTCTCCCAGAATGCTGTTGACGATCTTCTTTGGCTGCGGTGACGCCAGCAATTCCTGTGGTATTTCACCCAGGAACCGGGATGGAGGATTGCTGCGCTCATATCCATAAAGCAAGCGAGATACAGCATTGGTCAGGTAAAGTTTTTCTTTGGCTCTGGTGATCCCCACATAGCATAATCGTCTTTCCTCTTCCAACTCCTCTAATGATTCACTGCGATAGGAAGGGAAGACCCCTTCTTCCATTCCCGTCATGAATACCACCGGAAATTCAAGCCCTTTGGCACCGTGATAGGTCATGAGCAGCACTGAATTGGAATGGTCTGTTTCATCATTATCCTGCGCTAAAGCGATCTGCGCCAGAAAGTCTTCCAGACTGTCAGCACCGTTCTGTTCAAATTCAAAAGCCAGCGATTTCAGCTCATATATATTCTCCAGGCGGGTTTCTACATCAGGCAGATTGTTTTTATGCAATTCATCAACATAACCACTCATTTCAATAACTATGTCAATAATATCCCTTAATGGAGTATCTGATTGCGTCAAGTCCGAAAAATATCTGATCATGCCATAAAATTCTTCCAGGGTATTGCTCATTTTCTTGCTGATGCCGCTGATCTTGTCCGGTTCTTGTAATGCTTCCATTATTGTTAAATGATTCTCGCTGGCATAGCTGACGATTTTCTCCACTGTCTTATCGCCTATCCCGCGACGGGGTGTATTGATGATACGCTGCAGACTTAGCCGGTCATTATTATTGCAGGCCAGTTTTAAATACGCAACAATGTCCTTTATTTCTTTGCGTTCATAGAATCGCTTGGCACCTATCAAATGATACGGAATATATTTACGGACCAGGGCTTCTTCCAGGATCCTCGACTGGGCATGGGTACGGTAAAAAATAACACAATCACTGTATTGTCTATTTTCACGATCCACCAAATCCCCAATTGTATCCGCAATGAATCGTGCTTCCTGAAAACTGTCGCCGGCACAAAAATGAATTAATTGCTCTCCCGCCTTGATGTCGGTATAAAGTTCCTTTTCCTCGCGATCCAGATTATTTTTGATGACAGCATTGGCAGCCGCCAGAATTTGCGGGGTGGAACGGTAATTCTTTTCCAGCTTTATCACTTTGGTATCATGATAATCCTGAATAAACCGCTTAATATTATACGGTTCTGCTCCCCTCCAGCTGTAGATGGACTGATCTGGGTCACCTACCACAAAAATATTGCGGTTTTTGGCCGCCAGCAATTTTGCCCACCGGTACTGGGCAAAATTGGTGTCCTGATATTCATCGATCATAATATAGCGGAATCGGTTCTGATATTTTTCCAGAATCTCCGGAAACTCTTTAAAAAGTTTGATACATAAAACGATAAGATCCTCAAAGTCCAGGGCATTGAGTTCTTTTAAACGGCGATTATACTTATTGTAAATGCGCAGATTTTTTTCCTTGGCCTCGAATGACAGCCTGTAGCGGGAATAATATTTTTCCGGATCTTCCAGACTGTTTTTCACTTGTTTGAATACATGCAGGAGTTGCTCAGGTTTGGTTTCGTAGTCATTTTCTTCTTTTAAAATTTCTTTAATAACTGCACTGGCGTCAGCATCATCAACAATCGTAAAATTGCGGTCAAATCCCAGGTTATGTATATCCATACGCAAGATCCGGTAGCAGGCCGCATGAAAAGTTTGCGTCCAATGCCCGGAATAATCAGGCAGGATAGCTGTAACTCTGCTTCTCATTTCCTGCGCAGCTTTATTCGTGAAAGTGATAGCCAGGATTTCATCATAACTGGCACCCTTTTCAATAAGGTTTACGATCCGGCGGGTGATCACTCTGGTTTTACCGCTTCCTGCTCCTGCAAGGACAATACAGGGACCTTCAATATGAGAAACTGCTTCCAACTGGCTTGGATTTAAGTCATGAAGCAAATGTGACATTAAAAAAACCACCTTTTATGATGTAACTCTATCATACCATATCCAAAAATTTGAATCCCGCAAAATCATAGCAGTTTTACTTGTAAATGCCAGTGTTTCTTTATTTAATCCAAGGTATCACTGGCTTTTTCTGGAGGTACAGGCATAAATCGGGCCACGGCCCAACATATTATGATCGCCAAAAAAAATCTTGCTATTAAAATCGGCAGCCACGTGGCACCAATCGCTGCAAATAAAAAAGTATCTTCAAAAAGCGAATGGCAAATCACCAGGAACAAGTTTATCAGGTAGATGTCCCGATAGGTAAGCTTACCTTGCCGGGCACTGTCAATTATGATCCCCCCGCCATAGCTGATTCCAAAAACCAATCCCGCCATGATTGGCAATTTGGCTTCTGATGAAATACCTATAAATCGCGTGATGGGTGATAATACTGCCGTCATTTTGTCCAGCCAGTTCAAATCCTGAATGATTTCAATGAAAATCATTAGCGGTATAACGATCACAGCCAACGTTAAAACACCATCAACACTGCCGGTGACCGCTTCCATTAAAATATCTGTATAAGGCATAGATCTCTCTCCTTAAAGAATCAAATTAAAACCTGCCCCCACCAGAAAAGCCATAATGATACGCACCAACAGCAGAGAAGCAACTTTGGCACCGGCTTTCTTGCTTACCGCCGCTTCCATTGGCAAGGAATGTGCCAAAAGCAGCATAGCAGCAATTATGGTTATTTCTCTGGTTCCCATATCTAAAGGCAGTATTGCACCGATGGCAGCGTATATATTAAGAAATATCCCCAGCACCAGTGGCAATGAAGCTTCTCCCGGTAATCCTACCATATACATTACGGGTTGCATAATTTCTGCGATCCGATCCATGATCGGCGTGTATTCAAAAAAGGTAATGATAAAATATACCGGCACGATAACTTTTCCTAATTCCCAGGTTACGGAAAGTCCCTTTTTTAACCCCCGGGTCAGTGTTGCAAACGAAAGCATGATTGAAACTCCCTACGTTATGAATTATCTTGAATATAGCTTAATAAAAATTCATCAATTGATTTTATCAGTTCAGAACTATTTATTCTATTGAAAGTTGGCCGCACTATGAGAATAAATGTTATTAAAAAACTTGTACCGGCATTTTTTATTATAGCTCTTCTGACCTTTGGTGTTTATACAGTTTTATCGGATATGAGTTTAATAAATTATGGAAACAGCCCGTTACCCGAGAAACTGTCGCCGGTTGAAAAAATTGCCCCCCAGGATCTTGTTGCTGCTGATCTGATCTTGTTAGGCGCACGGCAGGAAGTTAAAAACAAAACCTGGTATAATGCTTCTTATCAGGTCATTGATTATCCGGGAGGAGACGTGGATTCCGTCTGCGGTGCTTGTACAGATGTGATAATCCGGGCTTTCAGGAATGCTGGGATTGACCTCCAGCAGTTGATCCATGAAGATATGACGGCAAATTTCGCTCAGTATCCTTCCCGATGGGGTTTAACCGCGCCTGATTCTAACATTGACCATCGCCGGGTCCCAAATCAAATACAGTTTTTTGAACGTTTTGGGCAAAAACTGACCGTGGAAACAGAAGAAGAACTCAGTCAATGGCAATGGGGAGATGTTGTTTACTGGCGTTTTGCCAATGGCGATGAGCATTGCGGAATCATTAGTGACCGGATCTCAACAGCAGGCCGGCCATTGGTAATTCACAATGCTGGTATCACAAAAGAGGAAGATTGTCTTAAGCGCTGGGAAATAATTGGTCATTATCGCTATCCGATTGATTTCCAATATTTAAAGCAATAAAAACATCAACAATATCCGGATCAAACTGAATACCGGCGAATTTTATCAATTCCTCCACCGCTTCCTGGTGGGTCATGGCCCGACGATATGGCCGGTAACTGGTCATGGCATCATAAGCATCTGCTACCGCTAGAATGCGGCATTCCAACGGAATATCCTCCCCTCGTAATTTCAAGGGATAACCTTCACCATTCCACCATTCATGATGCTTAAGGATCCAATCGCTGATATCTACCATTTCCGGCGCCGAAAGGGCAATGCGGTGTCCTATTTCACTATGTCTCTGCATGATCAGTCGTTCATCTTCAGTGAGGGAACTGGTCTTAAACAGGATGGCATCCGGTACGCCAACTTTTCCAATATCATGAAACTGGGCAAAGAGACGCAGATCATTTATGACTCGCTCATCCATTCCCAGCTTTTGGGCGATCTTTTCAACTAATTCCTGCAGCCGTTCGGCATGGCCTTCGGTTATATAGTCGCGTTCTTTTAATGCATTAGTCAGCGTTTGTACAATGGCACTGCGGGCACTGTTGCTGCTGTGCAGTTTTTCCCGGTACATATTATTATCTGCTTCTTTGTAGACATCATCCATGGTAACTGCAAGTGATGTCCGGCTCGCTGCACCGATAGACATACTAACCGGAATATCAGCGCTCAGGTTGTAAGTTCTTACTGTTCTTCTGATCCGGTCGATGGCATGGGCTATTGTGTCACTGTCGGCACAAGGCAAGAGAATTGCAAACTCATCGCCCCCCACCCGGGCAATAATATCCTGCCGGCGGAAACAGCTTCTTATGATATCCGCAACCTTGCACAGTGTATTATCCCCTTCAGCATGTCCCAATGTATCATTGATCAGCTTTAGCCCATCAACATCACAAATGATCAGCCACACATCCAACAAATTGTTACTCTGCATGCTTTGCATTTGCCGTTCGAAATACAACCTGTTATAAAGACCGGTTAATCCATCGTGGGTACTCATATAAATCAGTTGATTTTCAGCTTGCTTGCTTATGGTAATATCCCGTCCGACTGCTTGAAATTCAATGATGGTTTCCTGTTCATTGAAAATACCCCGTATTGTCCAGGACAGCCAATTTTTATCTTCATTTCCAAGGTGGATCGCAAATTCGAATTGTTTGACCGGTTCCTGTGGAGTAACATTAAGAAGCTCTTGACGGTAATAATCTTTCTCAGATGCAGCAAGTTTATAATATGGTATTTTCCTTCCTATAATCTCAGCTTCAGGCTTATTAAAATACCTGCAAAAGGCCTTGTTCACAAATGTAAGGGTCAAATCCGGCATAAAGCGGCAAATCAGCTCGGTCTGATCCTGAACGATCGCCCGGTAACGCTTTTCACTGGTAGCCAGTTCCTGCTGTGCTTTCTTGGTATCAGTAATATCTTCAGCTAAAATCATTCCGCCTTCTATTTCGCCATTCTCGTTTATTATTGGGGTACTGTTTATTTTGGTCATTACATAGGAACCACTGTTATGCCGCATCGGCAGTTCATAGGCAGCACTTTCTCCTTTTCCGATTATGATTGCGATTTCTTGCATTACCAGATCATGGTATTCCTCTGGTACAAATATATTCACATGTTTGCCGATTATTTCTTCAGGTAAATATCCGCCGATTTCGGTAACTTTATTATTGATAAAGGTAATTTTGCCGTTTAAATCATAGGTTATAAATAATTCGTTCAGGTTCTGGATCAAAGCATTTAAATAGGAAACTCTTTCCTGGAGCTTTTGTTCACTGGCCATTAATGCCTGCTCATTCTTTTTCCGCTCTGTAATATCCCTTACTATGCCTCTGAAACCGATCACTTCATCTTTATCATCCATGATAGGTAATATGGTGGTTTCCGTAAACATTTTGCTTCCATCACGTCTGCGCACTTCCCAGTCAAAGGACTTTCTCAATTCTTTCGTCTGGTAAACATTGATAAAAGCTTTCCTGATCATTTTGGCGTTATCCTCATCCATTATCTTTCGAAAGCTTTGCCCGATCAACTCCTCGCGTGTATACCCCAATGCTGTATGTAAATACCTGTTGATGAGAAGAAATTCTCCTGGAATCGTAACTTCAAAATATCCGTCTTCCATACTCTCAATGATGTTACGGTATTTTTCTTCACTGTCTTTAAGTTCCCGCAGGGTTTTCAGTCTTTCGCTTAAGTCCGTTACGGTCTCAATGGCCCCCACTAAATTACCGTAATCATCATATAGTGGAGTCGCACGGCCTGCCACAATCGTACCGCCGATCCCCAACTGTGGTACATATTGATCTGCAAATAAGTCATTTTCATTTTGTTGAAAATCATCGTAATTTTCCGCAGCGTTGTTCATATCAGCCAGACCCGCCGCATAATCGATCAGCATAGGGCGTCTTCTGCCATAGAAGATGACTGAATACTCCCGGTTATCTTTACCGATCATATCACGTGCCTTGACTCCGGTCAGACCTTCCATGGCTTTATTCCATAAGGTCACTTTACCCCGCGCATCAATAACAATGGTGGGATCAGGCAGAAAATCCATTATATTTTCCAATTTATGATGGGCAGTTGTCACTGCTTCTTTGTGCTGTTCAGACTCTTCCAACTGCCGGCGCAGTTCCTCCTTAGCCCTGCGCAAGCTGTCATTTGCTTCCATTAATTCATTCTTGGTATCCTGCAGCAGTTGATTGGAATCCCTGAGGGCTTTTTCATTCTGTTTTGCCTCAGTCACATCTTCTGCCAGTACCGCTTCACCGATTATCTTCCCGTTTTCCTCGATTGGAGCTACATTAATACGTATTGTCCTGGCTTCGCCGTCTTTACGTACTACTTTGATCAGATAAATTTCTCTTTTACCTTTCCCTTTTTGCAGACGTTTTTTGGTTTCTTTAATCACTACTTCTTTATGATCAGGATGAACGACCTCCCATACATATTTTCCCATCAACTCTTTTTGCTCATAGCCAAGGATATCTTTTATTTTTTTATTAACGTAAGTCATAATGCCATCAGTATTATATGTATAAAAAATTTCATTCATATTATCCAAAAGATCGTTTAGATATTGAACCTGCAAGGTCAGCAAATATTCCTGATCATCATGCCAGAGACCATTAGATTCCATCAAAATTATCCCCCCCACACTTGGACACATTTGTAAAATTAAACTATAAATTGTATCCTTGTATTATTATAAAATAAAATACAGTATTTTTTATATAAAATTTTCGAAAATTAAATTTATTTTAAATATTATTAAAAAAGAGTTGGTTTTATATGAAGCTTGAAAGAATCGATCTGCATAATCTCAGCCGTGAAGAGGCGTGGCGCAAAGCAGAAGAAAATATAACCTGGTGTATTGAGCATGGTGTTGATGTGATCGATATTATTCACGGAAAAGGTCATCACAGCCAGTATAACTTCTCTGTAATTAAGCAGGATGTCAGGCAGAAGCTAAAAGAAGACCCTTATCTACGGGGGTCAGGATATAGAGTCATTTATGGAGAATCAGATTTTCCGGTGGCCCTGACTTTTGATGAAGGTCATACTTTGCTGGTGCGGAAAGGGGCTGAAAACAATTATATCGGCGGGACCAAAACCCGGCAAAAAAATGAGATCATATTTTCTGAGGAAGGAAAAAGGCTAAGAAAGGAACAAAAAGCCCGCAACGCTCTAAAGAATAAAAAGAAATGACCATTTCATGACCTCATTTTGACTTATTTGAAGGCCCAGATAAAAAAGACCAGCAAAATACTTCCCAAAATAAATCCGGCCAGTACGTCTGTGGCATAATGAACATTGAGATATATCCTGCTTATTCCAATCAGTAAGATTAAGAAAGCCAGTAACCCGGCTATTACTCTTGCGCAGCACTTCTGACCGGCTGTTAGTAACAGGTAAATGATAAAGCCATAAAAAACCATCGCCAGTGTAGCATGGCCGCTGGGAAAACTATATCCGGCAGCAAAAGTGAGATGCTCACCTACAGGTCGATCCCGCATAAAAAACGATTTTAAAAGATTCATGCTCCCCCAGGAAACAAACAAACTAAAAACCAGAAAAAACCCCTGAATCAACTTTTTCCTGTAAGCAAGAAATAAAAAACCGGCGGCTGCCAAAATATAGAAAGCCATTGGAGAGCCAAGATTGGTAATATGAATCATGACCAAATCCAATGCGGGACTGGCAATACTGTCAAGTGCCTTTTTAACCATTATGTCAAAATAAAACTGTTGCTGCCAAATTTCCAAAATCGTTATTTCTCCAGGTTTCGTTCTAATAAGTATTATGCAATCAAATCATAAACTTTACCCTGTAAGGTAAATTTTGTTTGATCTCTCTTTTTAAAGGATCAGTATTGGTATGATAATGATCAAAAGCAGCATGATGGCACATTACCATGCTGAACGCCCAGCTCAGTCCTAACCAGGGCATAATTTTCGTCATCATCGGCTCCCCGGCCGGATAGCGCATATGTATTAGCGGTTTCAGCCCGGCGCGTTTTATATCATTGCTTAATCCCACATCATTGATCCCGGTACGTGTCTGATATTCAGCCACATCAAAATCCTCTTCCCCGGCGCCATTTTTGTTACCGGCATTAAACAAATTATTAAAGCTTTTCTTAATAGCAATTTTCTTCAACTGGCGGTTGCTGGCCATAAACTGTAAAAAGCGAAAGCGTTTGCTTTTTATTTTGGTATTGGGATCAGCAATACTGATAATCAGACCCTGTGGAGAAAGTCTTTTTGCCGCAGCTTCCAGCAGTGTGACCGGATCCTTAAAATGGTGTAAGGCAGAAGAGAATACGATTAAATCAAATTCCTCCGCTTCATTTGCCAAAAAAGAAAAGGCATCCTGCAAGATGATCCGGCAGGAAATGTTTTCTTTTTCAGCTTTAAGCCGCGCAATATCCAGCATTTTATCTGCCAGGTCCACCAAGGTAACTTCACACTCAGCATCACAACTTTTCAATGCAAAAGCAGCTTTGCCTGCACCGCCGCACATATCGACTGCCCTCACGGGATGTTTTAGATGCTTATGCAAAAACTGAAGCAGCGTGTTAAAGATCACAGTATATTCGATATAAGAATACTTTGGTTCATCAAAGTCCTGGTAAAACTTCACAATTTCTTCTTTATTATATTTTTCAATATTGGCTTCAAGTATATCCTCTTCTGAATATTCTTCCCATGTTTTAACTTTATTCATTGTTATCCCCCCCTTTTCTGATTATCTTATTCTTATTCGCCATCTCCGCAGACTACCCTTTTTTGAAAAACAATAAGGCCTGGGTTCCATTCAGCAAATAACTGTTAATCTGGAACCTGGCCTTATCATGCTTATTATTTAGTTCATTAAAGCTCGTATTTATTCTTATTATAAAAATTAACCATTACTTATTCTCAAATTTATTAAAATTAATCGGCCTCCCTTTTCGCAGAGCCTTTCTTGGCGGCTCGATCTTTATTATCAAACGAATTCTGTTTGTCTTTGCTGCCTTTCCCAGCTTGATAAGCAGGCCGGTTGTTTTCATTATCCGGCTTTATCTTGTCACGGGGTCGATCCTGCTTCTCTTTTTGATCGTTTTTTAATTTGATGCGAATGCTATTTTTATCTTGGGCATCAGCTTTTCCTTTCCCTTGGTCCTGGATATTGAACTCTTCTTCAACAGATGATTCAATTTTTTCGATAAGCTTGGCTTCCAGCTTGGCGCCGTTTTGTTTGCCACTGTTAACTTGAATGGTTACTTCTGCCTGATCATCGTCAGCCGGTAAAGCATCTTTGACCAAGGCCGGTACTGCTTCTTCCAGTTTCTTTCCTTTTAAAGCAGAATATTCTGCCGAAGTTTTTACATCCGTTTTTAATGTTTCGACTTTGATGATCCGGTTCCACCGGTTAACCCCTATTTCAATTCCATTGGATACATTGGCATATGCAACTACATGGAAAAAATCCACCGCAGCCAGGAGCGTAAATACCAAAACAGCCGCTGCTGCCAACAGGAATTTCTTGTATTGGTACTCCTGCTGGTAAATCTGCCCGATTTGCATAGTGCGGTTTATTTTGATATACTGCCCGCCTTCCATCAGGATCGTTGAGTAACCGTTATTTGATTCAAGTACAACCCCTCTGGCCTTAGCCACGGTCAGTCCCTCCTTTGTTTGTCCAAATGTATTCCTTGAGCTGACGCAAATCATATATGCGTATCAAGGCTGCAGCCAGTATATATTTCCGGTAGCGGTCAATCAACTTACGGTCTTGCCGGTACTTTTCTTCCAATGGTTTTGCCGGCAGTTTCCTTTTCTCCAGTAAATACGTCTTTAGTTCCTGATTTTCGGCAATCAGCACGGCAATTTTTTTTGCCGTATCGCGAGTCTTCTTCTGCCGGGGAGAGGATGAAACCAATTCAGCAAATTCAATGGAAAAAGAATTTAGAATTGCTTTAAATCGTTTTATTTCCTCACTCCTGGCCATTTCCTCAACCAGGGCTTCAATTTGCTCATCATCCAAATGTCTTTGATTTAGATCATCAAGCCGGAGCATTTGAGTTCGTTTTTGGCTGCGTTTATAGTCAATGATCCGGTTATGGATTACCCTGCCCAAATAACCAAGTATATGCCCTTTATCAGGCTCATAATGTTCAAAAGCTTCAATGATCGACATACGGGCAATACTTGCTTCTTCGTCGCCATCATCGATATATCTTCCACAGGTTCTCGAACAAATTCTTAAACAAAAAGGCATGAGTTCAGGATATATATCATCAATCGCATTCATATTGCCATCATGAAATTTTTGCCAGCTTGTATATACAATTGTTTCAAACTCTTTAGATCCGGACATCTATACCTCCCCGATGCCGCATAATGGTTTCAGGCAACGTAAAAGTTCTGGTTAGATTATACCCGACAGCCGCTGCTTTAACTATATAATGCAGACAAGGTCATAGGAAGCAAAATGTCCTTTTCTCCGCTACAAACTACCATCCAAACAGTACTTGTTCTTTAATCTTCTTCCGGCGGATATATTTTAATCCACACCAGTTCACCCTGATTGTTTAGGTAAATTTTGATCTTTCCGCCAGTTTCGATATCTTCAAGAACAGCTTCGTCTTCATCAATATCATCATCATCAAATATCACTAATTCACCATCGTAAAACAACTTGTCTTCATCCGTGAATTCGATCTCATCGACTGTATTGCCGTCCTCATCAATAATAGACATGATAAAAATCTTATGATCTTCATCATAATCGAGGTCGTCTAATATACCTTTGATCAATTCTCCATCCTGCTGACAAAAATAATTATCATCCAGACGATTCAGCATCGCCGCTAATTCATTCCTCTTCACGACCCTCATAGGGCTGAATCGACCATCAGCATCTCCCATCATGATCCGAAGTTTTTGCACCCATTTAACTGCTTTTATGCCATCGCAAGGTATCTGATTCTCATCAAAATACTGAAAAAGATTTTTATTCTGAACTTTATTTTCGCTTAATTCAGATTTAATCTCGTTTAAACGTTTCATGACTTCATCAAGCTCTTCGGACATTTCTTCATCTTTCATGATATTCTTTAGTTCAGTCATCAACGAGCCCAATTCATTATTGATCAGTCCAATTTCTTTCCTGCCAAGGGCTTCTTCTTCCAGTTCTTCCAGTTGATCTTTAAATTCTTTAAGTGTCGTTCCAAAGTCATTCAACTGTTCATAAACATCTTCAGTTAATTCTCCTTTATCTTTTTTATTTTGTTTGTCTTTGCCTTTGTGTTTATATTTGTAGATATCTTTGTTTTCGTCTTCATCTTCATCCAGATATTTATCTTCATATTCATCGATCACTTCATCCAACTCATCAATGGCTGCTTCGATTTCTTCCAGAATTTCATCCAAATCAATATCATCCACATCTGAAACATCTTCAACTATACCTTCAAAATACTCACCATATCCGTTTTCCGTTAATCGGGCAAAATATATGGCAGCCTGGTATCTCTTGATTCCCTGATTGGGATTGAAACCATCCATCTCGATTTCAAGCAGAATACCTTCATCAATAGCAGCGGCCACATACACTTTTCCCCAACCGGGTATTTTCCCTAGCAAACTGTCATAACTATCTACATCAACCTCATCCAGATCAATGGCACCTTCCTGCTCCAATGTGCCCATTAAAGCCACGATGGTTTCCAGGCATGTAATCGGTTTATTGGGTTGAAATTTGCCATCACCATAGCCTTTCATAAAACCTTTTTGTGCAGCTTTATTGATTTCATCTCTTGCCCAGTCACCATCAATGTCTATAAACCCGGGTAGTGGTTTCATTTTCTCACTGGCAAAATTCTTCATGTAACCATATCCCTTAGGGGAATCATTTTTTTTTGCTGCTGCCCCGCCGGTAAAGATGGTTAGAATGAAAAAACACAAGACAATAATAGAGATTTTCTTTTTCACAGATATGTACCTCCTCTTCGTTTTACTTATCAATATATGCGTAAGGACTGTGAATAAAATCGGGGTCGATCATAAAATAATTGTTCATAATTCACTAGAGGCTTTCCGGAACGAAGAATAATTGACTGTTATAAACATCTATGTCGAAACATTATTCGTTTTTCTGCCCTTTTTATCATTTTGTTCACCAAAAAAAGCAGGAAATTCAAGTTTGATGATGAACTATAGTACTAGGTAAATAGTCCCAATACAGAATATGACATAACATTTTTATTTTTCCTTAAACAATTGTTTTGTAGTCAAATCTAAAGAATTTGACGAATTCGGTTGAAATTTTACGGGAAATTTAATAAACTGTAGTTTACAGAATATTGTATCAGTGGTGTTGCATGGTGATTTATGTATCTTCTGGTTGTTTGGCCTTTTTTCTCATGTTGATTTTTGATCTGAATAAGGTCAAGCTCCGCAATAGATATTTAAATTTTTCCTTCTTTCTGGGATTTTTGATACTATTGCTTTCATCGCTGGCGATCGTTCTGATTGATTCTAATATCCAGAATTGGAATGCCTGGAATTGGGTAACCGGGTCATTGGCTTTAGCGTTTTTGATTTTATTGATATATGGCCTCTTTGGGGCTATACCCTTTAAGAAAACCTACATTGACTATAAAAGAAATACCGTTGTTTATGAAGGAATGTACGCTCTTTGCAGACACCCGGGAGTAATGTGGTTTTTCTTTTTTTATCTCTTATTGGCACTAACGCTGGGCAGTAACTTGATGCTCATGGCCGCTTTAGTTTGGACATGCATGAATCTGATTTATGTTTATATTCAGGATCGTTGGATTTTTCCAATGATCCTGGAGAATTATCAAGCTTATAAAAAGGAGGTTCCTTTTTTAATACCTAATTTGGCGAGTTTTCGAAGTTGTATTCATTATTACTGGAAAAGGTGATCAAATGAGCTTAACTGATCAAACTTATAAAACCAGAAGTAAAAAATATTTTGATAAACAGGCAGCGAGATATGATAAAAGCTGGGATGGCAAGTATTGTCATCAAATGTATGCAACTTTAATGGATAAAATGAGTTGCTTTTCATTTCTTTCGGTGCTTGATGTTGGTTGCGGGTCAGGTACCTTGTTGGCTATGATCAAGCAGGAATATCCTGATATCCAGGCAGCTGGCATCGATTTGTCAGAGAATATGATCGTTCAGGCCAAAATGCTTCTGGGATCAGATATTCCTGTTCAAGCAGGGGATGTTGATAATATACCCTGGCCTGATAATTCGTTTGACTTGTTGGTCTGCAATGCATCTTTTCATCATTATCCGGATCCTCAAAGATCATTGCAGGAGATGAATCGGGTTTTGAAACCGCAAGGCAGGTTATTGATGGGCGAACCCTGGTGGTCTAAAAATGTTCGCCGGGTAATCAATTACTATTTACAGTCACCTTTTAACGCCAGTGGTGATGTATATATCTATTCCCGGAATGAAATTGAGCAGCTCCTTTCCAAATCGAAGTTTCGTCCACTGGAATGGGATTTGATCAACAGAACTTTTTATGTCTTGACCGCTGTTGCAGATAAATGATTATCAAACCCAAACGGGAGATATTTATGAATTTAGATCAGAAGTTAAAAAACAAGCAATTCGATCGCATTTGGCAGGAGTACTGCGGTTTTTTGGATTTTTCCATGGATCAATATATGGAGATTCAAAACCGTCTCATGCTGGAACAAATTGAACTATATTCCGGGTGTGAACTGGGCAGAAGGATCATGAAAGGCAAAAAGCCTGCCAGTATTGATGAATTCCGGCAAATGGTCCCGCTTACACGTTATGAGAATTATGCTGATCTGCTCTTGCCGCATATTGAATCAGTGTTGCCTTCCAAGCCTTTGCTGTGGATCGAGACCACCTGGGAAGGAGCCAAAAATCCAATTAAAGTAGCACCATACACAGAAAGTATGATCAGATGTCATAAGAGCAGTTTCATTGCTTGTTTGATATTGGCTACCAGTAATGAAAAAGGTCGATTCAGCTTAAGAGGCGGCGAGAATTTTCTTTACGGACTGGCTCCGTTGCCTTATCTTACCGGTTTGGCGCCACTGATTCTGGAGGATGAAATATCTGTTAACTGGCTGCCCCCCGAAAAAGACGCTGTAAATATGAGCTTCAGTCAAAGGAACAAGCTTGGATTTAAAATGGGTATGCAAAGTGGGGTCGATCTTTTCTTCGGACTTAGCAGTGTAATCGCAAAAATCGGCGACCAATTTTCCTCTGCCGGCGGAACAGATAGTAAAATCAATCCGTTAAATAATTCTATGAAAATGAATTACCGCTTGTTCAAAGCATGGAAAAACAGCAAAGAAGAAAAAACACCTATACGCCCCAAAGATATATGGACTTTAAAAGGACTCATCTGTTCAGGTACAGATTCTGCTGCTGTTAAAACCAAGATCGAACAGGATTGGGGTATAAGGCCTCTGGAAGTTTTCGGTGGCACTGAGTCAACCTGTATTGCCACCGAGACCTGGAGCAAAAACGGAATGGTTTTCTTCCCGGAAGTTTGCTTCTATGAATTTATCCCCTGGTCTGAAGTGGAGAAAAATTTAAATGACCCGGGCTATGTCCCTCATACTTATCTTATGGATGAACTGCAGGCTGGAACTGACTATGAACTGGTGATATCAAATTTTAAGGGCGGCGCTTTCGCCAGGTATCGTGTTGGTGACATTTTTAAATGTATTTCGCTTAGCAATGAAACTGATGGTTTAACGCTCCCCCAGTTTGCATATATCGACCGTCACCCCGATCTGATCGATATTGCAGGTTTTACCAGGATTTCAGAAGCGACTATCAATGAGGCGTTGGCGCTCTCCAAATTAGGTATCAATGATTGGTGTGCAATGAAAGAATTTGATGATCAAAACCGGGCTTTTTTGCATCTGTTGGTAGAAGTAAGTCCTCTGGAGATGAAGTCAGCATTGACCCGGGATATTATCAATGAGCATCTGGCAATTTACTTTCGTTATATAGACACCGATTATAAAGATCTTAAATCATTATTGGGTATCGAACCGCTGAAAGTAACGATTATTCCAACCGGGACCATAAAAAGATTTACCGAACTTTTCGGGAGAAGACCACGTAAAATAAATCCCTCCCATTTTGATATGATCGAGCTCTTGAAACTATCCCACAACGGGACCACAGGAGTATAATATGGTTTATTTGGAATTATTTTTTACAGCAATACCAATTGTAGTTTTATGCAGCTACATTATTTTGATGCTGTTCTTTTGCATTTCACAGAAGGATCGCTTGATCCAGGCCTTTATGTTTGTTCTGACAGCCATGATCATATGGACTGCTTCTGCTGTATTTATGTCCATTGAACTTTATCCCAGCGTGCTCTTTTGGGATAAGATCATGTTAGTTGGAATGATGACTGCTATGTTTTTGCTTTATTGCTTTGTGTCCATCTTTACCAACACTTTAAATATTTATCGCACTGCTTTATGGGGCCTTGGGACAGTGATCTTTATTGTTATCAATCTATTAGGCTTTATCGTAACCGATGCTGGTGTGGTATCGAACAATGTTACTTTATGGGGCATGCAGTTTCGAGTAGTGAAATTCCATTATTCCCTTGGGATCATGGCTGCCCCTTTATATGTTTTCTCCCTGGCACTTATCACTTCAACGCTTATTAAAGCCAAGCGTAATGCCAAACAAAATAATAATATATCTCCTAACGGAAGTATCAAACTGGTTTCTAATGGAATTCTCATTATGTTTCTTGGTACCCTCTGCAATCTTATTCCAACACTCGGACAGTATCCCATTGACATCTTCGCCTGTTTCATCAATGCTATCCTGCTGGTTATAGCAATTTACAAATTCCGTCTGGTTGAACTCCGGTTCATGATCACCCGAGGATTGGTCTATTCTCTATTTGTGATGGTACTTGGGATTGCCTATGTTTTCAGTGTACTCTTTATCGAAGAACATATCAGTGAACAATACCGCAGCATCATTCCTTATTACACTACTTTGGTAGCATTGGCAGTTGCGGTTACCTTACAGCCTCTATTCAGGCTATCCTCCAAACTGGTCGATAAACTCTTTTATAAAGCTGAGTATTCGCAGCGACAGGCATTGCGCCAATTCAGCACCCGAATATCAAACAACCTGGATTTAAACGGTATAGCCAGCGAATTGATCGAAGCCGTGCAGCTCGCATTGAACGCATCCCATGTGCTGTTTCTTCAAAAAAATGAGGAAAACAAATATTATAAAGTTTTTGCGACTTCATCACAATTATATCAACCTGACATGCTAATTTCTTTTGACAATCCGGTTATCAAATGGATGAGCAAAAATAATACCGGCCTTACCCGTGAGCAGTTATATTACCAGCCCTTTTTCAAAGCTATGTGGGAACAGGAAAAAGAGCAATTATATAATGCCGGGATCGAATTGATCATACCGGTCAAGATCCGCGACAATATTATTGCATTACTTATGCTGACCAGGAGAAAAAATAATGTCGCCTACACCTTGGATGATCTGGACTTACTGACTTATTTAGGTGCTTCATCCGCGGTAGCTTTTGAAAATGCCCGATTATATGCCAGGTCTCAGGCAGATGCCGTAACAGACTCTTTGACCAAGCTCTATAATCACAGATTCTTCTGTCAGGCTCTTCCCGACCAAATCATGAAAATTGGTCCTGCAGAGTTATCTCTGCTGATGATAGACCTGGATCTCTTCAAGCTATATAATGATCTTTACGGCCATTTTGAAGGTGATCGCGCTCTGGCTATGGTTGCAGATATTCTCAGACGCAACGTCGGTAATCGGGGCATCATTTGCCGATACGGCGGTGAAGAATTCACCATAATATTACCTTACTACGATTCCAGATCGGCTTATGAAATTGCTGAAAAAATACGCCTTGATATTGAAGCCAGCTTCTTTAATGCCAGTGATGTTACCCAGAGATTCCTTACTGCCAGTGTCGGTATTTGCACCTATCCCCATGCTGCTCCAAATACAGATGAATTACTGAAACGTGCTGATTTAGCTATGTACACTGCCAAAAGCCAGGGTAAGAACCAAACTGTTATTTATACCCCCCGGATCACAACCAATGAAAGTCCTAATCGTTACAATCCGGAAGATGTTTTCAGGCCCAATTATACTGCTACCATCTATGCCCTGGCGGCTGCTATAGATGCCAAGGATCACTATACTTTTGGACATTCGCAAAGAGTTGCCGGTTATGTAACCGTTCTTGCCGGTGAAATGTGTCTGGATAAAGCCCATATAGAAATTTTGCAGGAAGCAGCTCTTTTACACGATATCGGCAAGCTGGGCATACCTGAAAATATCCTTACTAAAGCCGGTAAATTAAGCAATGAAGAGTTTGATATTGTGAAAAAGCATGTTGAACTGTCTATTACCATTATTAAACACTTGCCTTCGTTAAATCACGTTATCCCTGCTGTAATCGGACACCATGAAAGATGGGACGGCAAAGGATATCCCAGAGGCCTCAAAGGTGAAAATATACCTTTTGCAGCAAGATGTCTAGCCATTGCAGATGCGTTCGACGCTCTGACTTCCAACCGTCCCTATCGGGCAGGCTTAACTGTAAATAATGCCCTGGCTGAAATAAAGAATAATCTGGGTACTCAATTTGACCCGGCAATGGGTAACATGTTTATAAAACTGGTCCAGGATGGTACCATCAAAGTTGCCAAGCATGCTGAAATAAAAAGTATCAGTTAAGGCCTCTCTCCTGCTCTTTTCTTCTAACGAAATCCAGTCTCGTTACTTAGCCCTATTATCACCCGATCATGTACTAACCAAACAGATGGTTCTAAATTTAGTTCTTATTTAATTCAAAATCAAAATCAAGGAGCATATCCTTGTGTGGAGGAAAAGAGATAAAGGCGAGGGTATACCCACCAGATACCTCCCCGGCAGAGAATTTCTGTCAGAGTCAGGTCTTTCTCCTTCACCTACAGTAGACCGGGCTTTTCCGGAACACATGATATGCTTCTGAGGCAAAAATAAAAAAGACCTTGCCTATCACAAAGTCTCTTCTTCTATCGGTTACCCCTGACTCCGTCAGGGATCGGTCACATCGCAACCTTAGTTTTTAGCTTAGCGAACATCAGTAGTACTCGAAGGGTGTATACAGTTCTTCGCTCAAGCTCGCTCTGTATCTCGATCTGTCCGCGCCCTGCGGGCATCAGATAAATCGGCCTTTTATCCCTCATATATTCGGTTAAAAGGCTCGTTTTCTCAGAAAATATTAAATCCTGGCAACGACCTACTCTCCCACAAGTTAATGCAGTACCATCGGCGCTGGAGAGCTTAACTGCCGTGTTCGGGATGGGAACGGGTGTGGCCTCTCCGCCATAGTCACCAGGAAATCTAATATCATATTTAATTGTCTTAAGATCTTTGCGCCTGACCTTCGGTCGGCATCTAAGCTTTTGGCATTCTGCTCCTCGCAATGCTCGGGCACAATGCTCAAGATCTTTGATAACTGCACATAGAAAGAATGTAAGCTATTTTTAGGTCAAGCCC
>ENA-UOXR01000829-UOXR01000829.1-bioreactor-metagenome-genome-assembly--contig:-NODE-829-length-35477-cov-7.010502_pt1 | contig 35477 bp, 34 predicted proteins | sample MGYA00238164_ERZ764825 | MGnify/ENA primary metagenome ERZ764825 (study PRJEB28920, sample SAMN05720171) | bioreactor metagenome | isolation source: Anaerobic biogas reactor | place: USA:Washington... | reverse complement strand
CCGGTGCGGATAGCAAAAGCCGTTGTTCCACGATTTCCATTGTCGCGTAGTAATCCTCGGCCACGGTGCGGTCGTGGACGCGGGCATAGATGAGCGTCGAGTTGATCCTCTGATGACCCAGCAGTTTCTGGATCGTCGTGATCTTGCACCCGGCGTTCACCAACTGCGTGGCGAAGGTGTGGCGCAGCCGGTGCGGGCTGACCTTGACGCCCACCCGCGCCCCGGCTGCCTTGATCCGGTCGCGCACCAGGTCCTTGTACAACGGCGCATTGCGGTGCAGAAAGACGTGGTCGGCGCTGCCCAGGCCGCGCACATCGAGATAGGCTTGCAGCGCCCGCGTCGCCGTGGTGGTCAGGTACACCGTGCGATCCCGCAGGCCCTTGCCCCGGCGCACCGTGAGCCGTTGTCCCGGCAAGTCCAGGTCTTCCAGCCGCAGTTCTTCGACCTCGCCCAGGCGCAATCCGCCGTGCCAGAGCAGGTAGAAGGCGGCGCGATCCAGCAGCGCGTCACGGCGTTGCGCGGCGTTGGAGGCTTGGGCGACCTGGCGCTCGAAATCGTCGCGCAAGCGGTGGACTTGCGCGTCGGTGAGGAAACGCGGCAGGCGCTGCGCTTCCTTGAGGCCGTGGAGGCGCAACAAAGCCTGCGGCACGGCGAAGTCCTGTTCTTGCAGGAAACGCAGGAAAGCCTGGAAATAGCGCAAGTCCTGGTTGATGCCGCTGGCAGCGTACCCGGCCGCCAACCGTTGGTCGATGTAAGCGAAAATGTCCTGGCGCTGCACGTCGCCGGGCGCGTCGCACGGATGTTGCGCGCAGAGCCAGCGCCAGATGCGGGTGTGCTGGCTCCAGAAGCGGTGGATGCTCTCCGGCAAGCGCGCCGGACGCCAGTTGCGTTGCAGGACGTGTTGGTAACGTTCGAGCTGCTGGATGAGCCAGGCCGGGAGGCCCGCGCTGTAGTAGGCGTGCTCGACGTCCGGTAGCGTCACCACGACGCAGCCGCGTTCCTGGCGCAGAAAGGTGCGGAACTTCTCCAGGGCGAGGCGACACATATGGATCCATTCCGCGCTCAGGTGTTTGGCCTGGATGTAGTCCAGGGCGCGTTCCAGATCAGCCTCCAGGTCGAGCTGCGAATGCGGCTTGAGATTCAGGCCCAAGGCGTGCCCGGCCATCGGAATGTAGAGTTGCGCGCTGGTGTAGCGACTGTGACCGCCGCTGTGCAACCATTCCCGGTAGCGTTCCAGCAAGGCGATGTTCTCGGCGGGCCAGCGGGCCGTCGGCGCCGGTGCGGGGTAGTCCAGGGGACGATGCCGGGCTTGCGCGTGGCGCAGCGCCGCGTCGTAGCGGGCGGCGGCCGTTTCCGGGTCAGGCGTAGTATTCATCGCCGGCCTCCCATTGCGCGCTGGCGGCGTAGAAATCGGCCTGCACCTGGCGGTCGTTGGCGGCGACGTAGGTCTGCGTGCTATCCAGCCAGGCGTGGCCCAACAGCTTCTGGATGGAGGTGACCGGAACATCGGCGCGCACCAGGTCGTTGGCGAAAGTGTGCCGCAAGCGGTGGGCGGTCAACTGCACCCCGGCGGTGGCGCGGTACAGCATGAGGCGCTTGTGAATGGCGGTCGTGGATAGCCCGGCGTGTTGGTAACTGAGAAACACCGCATCGCAAGCGACGACGGGGCGCGCGGTCAGGTAGTAGCGCAGCGCGCGTTCGACCTGGGGTGAGAGATACACCGCGCGTTCCTTGCTGCCCTTACCGCGCACCAGCAGACGCGGCGGGGCTTCGTCCAGATACAGATCGGACAACCGCATGTGCGCGACTTCGGCGATGCGTAGCCCACACCTTAACATCAAGAGGAACATCGCCCGGTCACGAGCATCGGAAATGACAGCGAAGAAGCGTTGCAGATCGGCTTCGGCGACCGGGCGCGGCAAGCCTTGACGCTGTCGCAGTTGATGGCGGTGCGGCAGCACGGGGCAGACCAACGCGGTGTCTTCATCGGCGAGGAAAATATACAACGCGGTGACGGCGGCCAGTCGCCGGTTGATGGTAGCGGGCTGGTAGCCCCGCGCGGCCTGCTGGCTCACAAAGCGATCGACATCGTGAAACGTGAGCGCGGCGGGCGGCCGGTCGCCGACGACAGCCACGAACTGCGCCAGGTCGTACCCGTAATCGCGCCAGGTGCGCGCGGTGGGATTGCGGCGGCGCACCCAATTGACGAAAGACTCGATTTCGACTAACATAGCTTCACCTCCTGTGGACTAGAATGGTTGGAACTGACAGCCCCATTCTACTCCCAGGAGGTTTCACCGCCCACTCCGGCGAGTCGCGTAGGGGTGGTTAAGATAAGTGATCTTATCTTTGGACTCACGATGAAAGACATACTGATTGGTGGCAGCTCTTACTCGAGGCGCAGGTCGGGGACAAATTGGACGGCATTGAGGCCAGAAATGCTAATAGTCCATGGAATGGCACATCGGCTATAGGCTATTTCAAAGCGGGTTCTGGCGGCAAAATCTTTGATTTCGTCGGCGTATTCAATAATGAAGCAACTTTCAATGTGGCTAAGTTTTACAGCGACAATCCACTTGACGGGAATGCTCATATTCGCACAGACATCATATTGGCAAGAACAGGAGATCGGTTAGGTTTAAACACTGATCAATATGTTTTTCAAAAAGGAACGGACATATTTGCCAGTGGCATCCCTGATTTACCAAGAGCCGATTCTAGAAACAGGGATAGAGGACTAGCCAAGATGCTACTAGGATTTGGCCCTATGGCAAAAGGGACAGCAATGATAGTGGCTGGCTTTGCAGGTTCTGGCCCTAGCTTCGGCGCGACTCTTGCAGCAGTAGTGCCTGGGGTGGCAGTATTTGCCGGTGGAGCGGTAGCTTTTGCGGATGGAACTGCTTTGGTTGTTGACTATACTGTTGCTCTTAAGCGATCTGACTATGTCCAGAACCGATCACAAATGTATGCACCGTAAGTAAAGTAAGTGTTTAGAACTCAATTGGAGGAAAGTTCTTATGAATCAATGGGGAGATATTGGATACTGGATTATACTGATGGGAATCTTGACTGTACTTGGTGATTTGTGGCTTCGCGTATACAAGATTCAACGAGAATTAAGAGAATGGCGCAAAGAGTGGAAAGAGCTGCAAAAGTGATCCAGTAATCTGCCTAATCCCATTTGATGGGCAAGCTTAACAATCTTGTAGTAAGCACATAATCTCTGGGGTGAGATGCGTGGCAACGGAGGCACAACGTACCAACCAACAAAACGCCGTAGATGATTGATCACATCCACGGCGTTTGACCTCTCTATGACTCATACAGCTTCTCAACCGTTACTTGCAACGCAGGTCACTGAATCCGCGCCACCACGCGGCCGTCTTTCCACAGCGCCGCGAGCCGGTAGCAGGCGCGCCTCGCCGGAGCGAAGAGAGGCACGCTGGCGGGTTGTCATCCACCGGCATCCGCCCGGAGTCCGGTCTGCCGGCGACGGTGATACTTGACATTTCTTCACCCTCGCTGTAAAATCCTTATATTCACTATAAGGATTTTGTAATGCGACGTGATCCGCAGGAGAACCTACAGCAGTTGTACGCGCTCGCCGAAGCGCAGGGCGGGTATTTCACCGCCGCGCAGGCCCGGCAGGCAGGGTATGCCTATAGCCAGCAGCACTTTCACGTGGCGCGCGGCGCCTGGGTGCGGGTGGAGCGCGGGATCTTCCGGCTGCGGAACTTCCCCCCTGACGAGCACGAAGACCTGATTCGCCTGACGTTGTGGAGCCGTACGCAGCAAGGCCAGCCGCAAGTCGCGGCCTCTCACGAAACGGCGTTGGCGCTCCACGCGCTGAGCGACGTTTTGCCGGCGCGCATCCACCTGACCGCGCCGCCGGGTTTCCGCAAATCCGCGCCGCCCGGTTGTGTGTTGCACCGGGCGGCGCTCGCGGCGGCGGAGATCGAAGAGCGCGGCGGGTATCGCGTGACGACCCCGCTGCGGACTTTGCTCGATGTCGCCGATAGCCCATTGAGCCAGGAACACCTTGACAAGGCCGTGAGCCAGGCCCTGGAACGCGGCATGGTGCGCCGCGCGGCATTGGAAACCGCCCCGTGTGCGCCAACGGCGCGTCAACGGCTGGCGCAAGCTCTGGCAGCCGCACCCCGCGTCACGGAGTTGCCATTGTGATCGGCGACTACGCCACCCCACAGGCGTTCCGCAGCGCCCTGGAAGCTCGCCTGCGGCTTATGGCGCAGCAGCGTGGCATCGATCTGCGCCGCTTGTACCGCTGGGTGGCCTTCGAGCGCCTGCTGGCGCGGCTGTTCACGCCAACGTCGCCGCCCTGGGTGCTCAAAGGCGGCTATGCGCTGGAAGTGCGCTTCGACAACCGGGCGCGCGCCACACTCGACCTGGATTTGACGCTTCCCGATCCGGCGCGTTGGGCGCGGGCAGTTGGTGCGGATGCGTAAGCGTTCTGGACAGTGTTCAGTTACGAACATCTGCAACAGGCCGCCGCGCACGCTCTGAACGACGGGTTTGAATTTCGGCTCGCGCAGCCCAACCTCGAACAGACCGGCGCGCCGGGGGGCGGACTGCGCTGCGCGGTGGAAGCGCGCCTGGCAGGGCGCACCTTTGCCCGCTTCCACCTGGACCTGGGGCTGGGCGATACGATAACCACACGGCCGGAGTGGATCCAGCTACACAGCCTGTTGGAATTTGCCGGTATCCCTGCCCCACGCATCGCGCTCTATCCTGTGGAACAGCAATTCGCCGAGAAAGTCCACGCCTATACCTTCCCCTGGCGTGATCGTGAAAACACGCGGGTCAAGGATTTGGCGGATCTGGTGCTGCTCATCACATCCGGGCTGCTGGATGCTATGCGCGTGCGCACCGCGTTGCACGCCACGTTCGAAACGCGTGGGACGCATGCGCTACCCGATGCTTTGCCGTCGCCGCCGCCTGGCTGGGCCGCTGCCTATGCAGCGCTGGCGCAGGAGTATGCGCTTCCGGCAGCAACACTGGATGCGGCCTTTGTGTTGGTCTGTGACTATTGGCAAGAGCACGGATTCGGTCAACAGCAGCAGTAGCGGAGAAGTGCAGTGGCTTTGTCCTCGCGGGGGTTGTCGCCGTCACCGTACCGTCGTGGAGGGTGATCTGCGGCGCGGTGGCGTCGGTCACGGCGGGGGTGGGCATCCCCACGTTTGTCATCACGATTCTTGCTCTAGCCAGAGCGCGACTTCGGCCAAAACCTGACCGAGCGTGGGTTGATCGGAGGGTGCGGGATATTCTGAGACGCCGATGTGTTTATGGTGCGGGTGCGTCACGATCTCGGGGTGATGTGGGGCATTGTCGTAACGGAAAATGTGCTGTTCCTGGCGCATATACGCATAGGCATAATGGATGCGCACCGGATAGCCCAACTCGGTGCTGACGACCTCATAAATGTCCAGGTAGGAATCGTCCCAGAAGAAAACCCGGCAGCGCAACAAGCCGTTGTCATCGTCTGACGCCAAACATTCGACAGGTTCGCGCAAGGAACTGACGTGCGGCGCGTTACGCAAACTGCGCTCGACCGAGTCGAAGTAATCATCGATATTCATGCCATCACAGGTTCACGTTGCATAAACTGGCGCACGGGCAGCGAGGTGAGGTACAGGTGATACAGGCCGGCCCACATCATCATGTCCGCGTCATCGCCCAGCTCACCGTTCTCAAAGCGGCGGTAGAACTCGATGGTGGAATAGCCATATTGCCGTTCGTAGTCGCGCAATTTCTGGCTCAGTTCTTTGAATGATAAGCGTTTAGCTTTTATCATCGGCTGGCACCTCCGTGCATTTACTCACATTATAGCATGTCTAGAATCTGACGACAATGAGCCTGCCCGCGCCTTCACCGGCCCAGGCCGCAGCTCCGCCCGTCCGTCGACGTACACCGCCACCCCCTTTGCCAGGCGCTTGCCGAGCCGCCGCGCGGCGGCAATGGCTTTGTCCTCGCAGGGGTTGTCGCCATCACCGTGCCGTCGTGGAGGGTGGACTGTGGTCGGTGGCGTCCGTGGGTTGATAAACGGTTTCGAAGTCCTCGATTGATGATATTAATGAAAACAATGCTAGACGAGATTCGCTAGAAAATTACTGCCGAACAATTCGAGTTCTCCCGCCATGCCGTGGACCAGAGCATCATCCGGCATATCAACGTCCAGGAATTGCGGGAAGCGGTTCGTCACGGCGTCATCATCGAGGACTACCCAGACGACAAATACGGGCCGAGTTGCTTGATTTTCGGGATGACCAATCAGGGGCGCCCGATCCACGTGCAATGTAGCTATCCTTCGCGCCTTATAGTAAAAAATCATCACACTCTATCAGCCAGATGCGCGGAGATGGGTGGATTTCAAAGTGAGGGCACGGCTTTCGCAGACGAAAGCTTGGGATCCACGTCGTTCACCGTCAACAGCAGCGGTAGCAAAGTTGCAGAGTTGCGGTTTCACCCGTGGGGTAGAACGCGCTACACCTCCGGCGCCACGCCCACCACGCAGCGCTTTACCGGGCAAATCGATGACGCGGCCATAGGCGGATGCCCAGGCCCAGATGCGCCTCAGCGCGTAGGCGTACCACCGCATTCTCAAGGTCTCGCGCACGATGGGCGAGTCTTCGCCTTCGGATTTGGAAGGTACAGAGAGCATCCAGACGCACCACCTGGCGGGGGCGTTGCAGTATCGGGCGCGGGTGTTGGATATGTAAGTGGGGCGCCGGAAGATCAGTCCACAACCCTCGTCGAGCGCACCATCGACACACCTACGATCCCCTCAATCGCTTGACCACCGCCGACTACTCGACGGTTGAAGCCTACGCCTACCAGTACGATCCCGTGGGCAACCGTACCACCTACACCCTGACCGCCCCGCTTGACGGAACCGCCGTTACCACGTACACTTACGATGCTGCGAACCGATTTCTCGTCGTAGGCGCGCCCGGTCACTCTGTCGCCTACACCCCTGATTTAAGGAGGTGCATTGTGTCTGAGCGTGGTCTCCGTCTAGTTCTCGCGGGCGCTATGTTTGTATCCTTCTGTCTACCTTGGTGGCCAACCCGAAGTGTGAGTTTTGCTGCATCGGGTTGGTTCCTGGTCTTCTGGGCTACTTCATCATCTTTGAGTATAGTGCTCGCAGGTACTGACTTCGCCAATTTCATTGGACATCTCCGTTTTCTCGCAGATTTATGGAGCACTCTCTTTCTGCTTGCATTGAACTTTTGGATAGCAGTACAGCCCTCCAGACAACTGAAAGTGTTCTATCGAGGGGCGCTGCTAGTCACAACCATTCTGAAATTATCTATGATACCGTTCATCAGCGTTTCGGAGACAGGGTGGGGGTTCTGGGTCTGTGAATTGTCAATCTTCGTCGCCGTGTTGGTTGAGGTTTTTCTAATTATCAGAGAACGACGGCTTTCTCTGCCTTGAGTGCTAAAAATAAGAAAACCTTCAGGCAGTGACTATCGTACAAAGCTGCTGGTTTGTGGATGGCACAGAGCGCCAATGGCTCGGAAAGTCTTTCAGGTGAGGCTAGGCCGCCGGCCGCCTGATCACCACCACGCTGCCCAACGGCGTGCAGACCACGCACAACGGTGCCCTCCTCGCCCGCTACCACTACACCCTGGACGCCACCGGCAACCGCACGCACGTCACGGAAACCGGCAGCGGTGTCACACGCGAGATCACCAATACCTACGATGCGCTGAACCGTCAAATCGTGTCAGCCTATTCTAGCGGAGAGGCTTTCACCTATCGCTGTGATACGGTGGGCAAGCGCGTGGCAATGACCAGCACCACGCCCTTGAGTGGCACAGTCGTCACCGATTACACCTTCGACGCCGCCAACCGCCTCACCACCCGCGCCGTGAGCGATGGGCGCGCGTATACCTACACCTGGTCGGCGCGTGGGCAGATGCTGGCGGAGTACACGCAAGGCTACCCCGTACGCACCTTCACTTACGATGGCGCGAGGCAACTGGTGGCTTTTTGGGAAAATGACCTGATGTGCTACGAGTTTGCCCTGCAATGGGGGCAAGAGCGTGGCAACGTCAAAAAGCTGCAAAAACTCACACAGCAAGGCCCACCGCCCTATTATGGCAAGGGCGTGGCCTGGAAAGAATCGGCCTTCCTGATGGATACGATCACCTATATGAACGCCAATCCCGCCATCGCCGATAACGGAGCCAACACATTCCGCGATCTGGCCGCGCCCGAGTACGGCTTGTATGACAAGGTGAGTTGGTTCCGCGGCCTCCTCGACACGATGGGAGTGGTCTATCCTCAACTGTGGGAAGTAGATTTCCGCCAACAGGCGCCAAAACTGGATGTGCCGGTCTATTTCTTCATCGGCCGCCACGACATCAACGCGCACACCGTCCTGACCGAGCAGTATTACGAGCTACTCGACGCGCCGCACAAACAAATCGTCTGGTTTGAGCATTCCGGGCACACGCCCTGGGCGTCCGAATCCGATCGCTTTGTGCAAGCGATGGTGGATACCGTACTGGTACAGACCCAGCCCTAAAGCACAAGGAACAAAGAGAAGGAAACATCGCGTTTTGGGTGTTACTTTTTCATTTCTCCACGACATACATTATGGAACGAACAAAACGCAAATCGGGAGTTTTCTCCTGAGAGGCATCGTTCCGCATAAAGTATGTGTGGAGGAGTGAATTATGGAAATCAAAGTTCGAGAAAACGTGCAACCGGTCTTAAATACGATCACATGGGTCTTGCTGATCGCAATCACCGTCTTAATCATGACATGGATAGCATTGTTAGGATTCCGGCTCGTGGAGCTATTGGCTCCACAGTCGGTATCGGCGCAGACAGAAGTCGAGTCGCCTACGCCGCCTGCATCCACAGTAATCACAGTCACCGCAACGCCGCCGGTGACCACCACGGTAGAGCCTTCGTCAACGCCGGTAGAACCTACATCAACGCCGGTACCGCCGACACCGACGCCGGTCCAGCCGCGACTAGCCGCTGGCGACAGCGCCGTCAATGTCCGGCGTGGACCCGGCCTGGCTTACGAGAAAATCGGCCTTCTGCCCGCGGGGACACAAGCCGCGGTAACCGGCCGGAGTGAGGCGTGGTGGCAGATCGACTACCAGGGCCAAGCCGGTTTCGTCTTCGGCGAGATCGTCACTGCCTTCGACGTCGATACAACGCCGGAGGTCGAAGCGCCGCCGCTGCCCGAACCCACGCCCACCGTTCAGGTGACGCCGCCACCTGGCCCGGCGCCGGTCTGGGATATTGACGAGGCGCGCTGGATCGATGTTGACCTTTCAGCACAGACGCTCACTGCGTATGAGGGGACAATGCCGGTCCAGCAGTACCTCGTCTCCACCGGACTCCCGCAGACCCCGACGCCGGTGGGCCAGTATCGCATCTGGATCAAACTCAAGACCGACGATATGGCCGGTCCCGGTTACTATATCGAGGACGTCCCGTGGGTGATGTACTTCTATCAGGGTTACGGCTTGCACGGCGTCACCTGGCACGGGAACTTCGGCCAACCGATGAGCCATGGCTGCGTCAACCAACCCACCGAAATGGCTGAATGGCTGTTCAACTTTGCGAGCGTGGGGACATTGGTGAACATCCATGAATAACCACGGGATGAACAAGCTGAAACGAGGACGCCCGGCACGATACCGGGCGTCCTTCTGTATGCGACGTCCTGTAACCAGCCGTTGGTACCTCTTGCCTATAGCGTAGACTTGTTCCCGAATGGGCCTTGACAAGATATCGGACGCAGGTTCGCGCAGATTTCCTGGGGCGTCCCCGGGCAAAAGATGCTGGACGCGCTGATGGGCAAAGGCCTCAGCAATACACTGCCGGGACTCGCCAGTATGCCTGGCGCAAAGAATAACCAGTGAATAGTGTAGCGGACAACTATCACAAAAACATCACAAGTCAGGACTTACACAAGGGTCATTTTGATACTCGGAGAACGTAGAGATTTCCCCCGGTTCTTCTCGGCGTGCTCGACGTTGAGGGATGAGATTCGGCTAGGCGGTTGGGAAGGCTGCAGGTAGGGAAATGTAGAGCACGATGATCAGCACGACGCAGCAGGGGGCAGGCTGCGTCCAGGACAGGTCGTAGGTAACACTGGGGCTGCACGCGGCATAGTTGTTCTAATTTTAGTCGTTTCGGCTAAATCCACTAGGAAAACGTCAGGAATAACCATTGGAAAACCGAATCGCACCCAAAAACCGCCTTCTTCCTTTGGAGTTGTGGAGTCTTGGTTTTCAGGATAAAAGATGTGTGATTGTACCGTGGAGATTACGGGAGCAGGTCCAGTTCGTGCGCCCGCGCCAGGGCTTGCACGCGATTGGCGACGCCGAGTTTGCCGTAAAGGTTGTTGATGTGCGTCTTGACGGTGCTGACGGCGATGTAGAGCCGGTCGGCGATTTCTCGGTTGGTAGCGCCAGTTTCGATCAGACGCAGGATTTCCAGTTCGCGGTCGCTCAAGGGTTCGAGAAGTTGCGAGTTGCGAGTTAAGAGTTGCGAGTTGGAGGTATGTTTACAGGAACTGGGGATAAGGAATTGGGAATCGGTAACCTGTAACAGGCTCTGAACATAATCTGGCATGATGCCTTCGTCTAGCACTTCCTGAAGCAAGCGGGCCATCTCCGCGCCCATGTCCACGAAGACGCGCGTGTAGCCTTCGGGCGCGGCGAGGGTGAACGCGCGGTGGAGGGTGGTGTGGGCGGCATCGCGCTGTCCTAGCCCGTGCAGCGCTAGGGCTTCCAGGCTGAGCAGTTCGATGGCGACGCCCATCCAGCCGGCATCCTCGACGAGGCGGCGTAAGGGGGTGAGGACTGCGATGGCATCAGTGAAATGTCCGTGGACCAGGTAGAACCTCGCCAGAGCGGAGACTTCCATCCAGCGGATGAAGACGGCGATGTTGCCTTCTGGCAGCGGTTCTTGCACGTAAGCGTCGAGCCACTTCTCGGTCCACAACGTGGCAGCCTCTAACTCCCCCCAGGCTACCCGCATCCGTGCCTGGAATGCCTCCATCTGCCGGATGGTCAATCGTGAGATTTTGTTCTCGTGGGCAAATGCCATGATTTTTTCCACGGTTTGCCGGGCGCGCGCCTCGTCACCTTGGGCGTAGGCGATGCGGCTGAGGACGACGTAATCATCCACCAGGACTTCGGCGTTGCCCCATTGTTCGCCCAGAGCGATGCAGTGGGCGATGGCCTGCGCAGCGGCCTCCAGGTCGTTCGTTTCGCGCAGGACTTCGGCAAGCCCCTGATAGATCAGGCTGGCGCTGACCGGTAGTGGGGTGTGTGGCGTCCCGGTCAACGATGCCAACCCCTGTTCGAAGGTGATGCGCGCTTGCCGCAGCCGTCCTTGCAGGATGGCGAAGTACCCGGTGACGAAGATCGACAACGATGCGATGAGCGTGTTGCCGGTCGTCTGGCTCAGTTCGAGCGTCTCGCCGAAGACGCGCTGTGCCGCCGCGGTGTCCGTATCGAAGAACTGGCTGAGGCCTAACAACCAGGCGATGACGCTGCGCAGAAAGGTGTTTCCCTCAGGGAGCGCGGCGAACGCTTGTTGCGCCAGTGCCACGCCCTGGTGAATGTCGCCGCTGAAGGTCGCCATGTACGCGCGGACGGCTGTGACCTGGCTCTGGATGGCGTCGTGTTCTTCGGCAGGAACATCGCCCCGGTTTAGTGCGGTTTCGACCGCGTGCAGTGCCATCTCGATGGGTGCGAATTCTCCGGCGACGAGCGCCGCTTCCGCGAGAGCCAGGTTCAACGCGGGTCGCGCATCCATGATGGACTGCGGCAGCGCCTTGAGCCAGTTGAGGAGCGTGGTCGCTTCGCTGCGCATCAGTAGGGGGACAACTGCCTGCTCGATCCACTGCGCGGCGCTCTCGAAATCGGCGGCGCGCAGGGCGTGCCCGATGGCTTCGGACGGCAGCGCGTGTTCCGCGTACCAGGCTGCGGCGCGGCGGTGCAGCATTTGCGCCAGTTCGGGCGCTTCGTTATAGATGTGGTTGCGCATAAAGTCGGCGAACAGCCGGTGGTAGCGATACCATTGGCGTTCGTCGTCCAGCGGGGCTAGAAACAGGTTGGCTTGTTCCAACCGCCGCAGCAGGCGCTCGCTGTCATCCCGTTCGGTCACGGCGTCGCAGAGGGAGGCGGTCAGGCGGTCGAGGATGGCCGTCTGCGAGAGAAACTCGTGGATCTCCGGAGGCTGCTGCGCCAGCACTTCCTCGGTGAGATAGTCGATCACGTGCCGGTGGCTGCCGCTGAACGCCGCGATGAAACTCGCCGCTTCTGTTGCGGCGCGGTTTTGTAGGGAGATGGCGGCCAGTTGCAAGCTGGCAATCCAGCCTTCGGTGCGTGCTTCAAGCGCCGCGATGTTCTCCGGCGCGAGGTTCAGACCCATAATCTGATTGAGGAACGTCGCGGTTTCGTCCGCCGTAAAGCGCAGGTCGGCGGCGCGCAGTTCGGTGAGCTGGCGGCGGGCGCGAAGACGGGCCAGAGGCAGGGGCGGATCGACGCGGGTGGCGACGGCCAGGTGCATGTGGGGCGGCAGGTGATCGAGCAGAAACGCGACCATGGCGTGGATGGCCGGCTGTTCGATAACGTGGTAATCGTCGAGTGCGAGCACCAGGTCGCCCTCTGCTGACCTGTCGGCGAGGTGGTTGAGCAGCCCGGTGAGGATCACTGTGAACGACGGTGGCTGTGGCGGCTGGATCATCGCCCGCGCGTCCGCGCCGATGTCCGGATACACCGTTTCCAGCGCGGCAAGCAGGTACAGGAGAAAGCGGGTGGGGTCGTTATCGGCCTCGTCCAGGGAAAGCCAACACGATTTTGGATTTTGGATTTTGGATTGTCGATTTTCGCCAATCCACTCGCTGAGGAGCGTGGTTTTGCCGAAGCCGGCCGGAGCGCAGATCAGTAGCAGCCGGTGTCCCAGGCGCAGACCCGCGTCCAGTTGCTCGAACAGCCGGGCGCGCACCGCACACGCGGCGTGCGGCGGCGGGACGTAGAGCTTGGTGGTGAGAATCGGTATGGTATCCATTGGTTGGATTGTAGTGCAAGGCGATAAAGATGCAAAGCCGACCTTCCAAAAGCGACCAAGCGCCCGATTCTTCTTGAAATACCCTCACTTCACCGGTCCGACCGGCGCACGCGCCATATCACCAGGGCATAAAAGATGAGCGATTCAATGGCCAGAGTACCAACGTTCGACCAGATGTCCATCGCCGGAACGACCCCGACCATAGACAATCCGACAAGTTTCCCCATCGCCACGGAGGGCATCCAAGGCAGAATGGCCTGTACGACCCCCGGCAGTTTCGCGCTAACGAGTTCAGCCAGGAGCATCGGCACGAGTAAAAGCATGAGGAACAGCCCTAGCCACAGATTGACCGTCGTGGGGTTCTCGGACATGATGCCCAGCAGTAGTCCACCCGCCACGGTAAACGCCGCGCCCAGCAGGAATGCCAGCGCCGCGATCTCCCAGTGTACGATCCAGCGGGTGTTAAACAGAAAAACGACCACCGCGGCGCACAGGCAGTAGAACATCCCGGCCAGCGCTTTTCCGGACACCACATGGCCAAAGTGGGCCGGCGACACCAGCAGCGCATCAAGGGTGTGGGTTTCCTTTTCCTCGATCATCAGGTACGGCACCAGCGCGAGGCCGACGATCAGCAGCTGAACAGTCAGGTTTATTGCCAGTAGAGATGGCTGCAAGCCCAGTTCTGATGGTGGATTGACAGCTTGCCCTTCGACGGCGGTTGGGGCACGGCGCGGCCCGAACAATAGCGGCAGCGCCAGTCCTGTCAGCATCATCAGGCCGACGCCCAGCATGATCGAGAGCGTGGTCTTGTTCTTGACGGCGTCAACGATGTCTTTGGCGGCAATGGTCACGGTGATGCGGATACTTTCCTTGAAGTTCATCCTTTGCTCCTTTACCGGTCTGAGCGGCGGATGCACCACGCCACGATGACCAGGAGGATCGCCGTCGTTCCGAAAACCAACGCGATGTCTGGCCCCCACTCGGCGAAGGGGGCGCTGTCTGTCATGGACATAATGAACAACCGCGACAGTCCCACGCTAGGGAACCAACGCACGACAGCATTCACAGAAGATAGCAGATCCATTGACATAAAAGACACGCTGACCGGCAGCACGAAGAGCGGCACGATCATGGCTAACGTCAACATACGCAGCGATTGGTGGGTCTGGAGTGTAACGCCGAACAGAAGTCCGATAGCGACGGCCAGCAGCGCGCCAAGCGCCGTTGCCAGGATCGCAAAACCCCACTGGACGATCAGTGCCGCGTTAAAGGCAAAGAGCACCACAGCGCCGATCAGGCAGTAAACTAGGCCCGCGATGGCTTTCCCGGCGACCACGTGTCCGCTGCGGGCCGGCGAGATCAACAGCGCATCCAGGGTGTGGCTGCGCTTTTCCTCGAACATTAACTGTGGCGTAAGACCCGTACCAAGTGCCACCAGCATCAGTGTGATGGCCAGCGCGGCCCACGAGTGCGGTCCCATTGATCCCAGGGTGGGGTACACCCGGTGGCCTTCGAGATTGATGCGCACCGTTTGTCCTGTCTGGACGGCGATCTCTTGCTCGACTTGTGCCTTGAGTTCCTCAGCCGCCGCGTCGCTGACCCAATACTGCATGTAGCCATCGAGTGCTATAGGGTCACCTCCGGCCAACTGCTCGTCAAATCCGGGTGGGATCACTAATCCCAATGCCGGCACGCCCTCCAAAGCGATAAAGAACGCCATACGCTCTTGAGAGGCTACCCGCCGCGCTTCGAGGTTGGGACTGTTTTCCAGGTAGGTGGTCAACGCGGATTGCCCGGCGTCGTAGATATCCACTTCAGGCAGGTGCGCCATCCCGGTGATGATCGGCATCGCTTTGTAGAATGCCACCATCAGTATCACCATGACGATCGTTGACCAGATGACTTTGTTTTTGAATGCGTCGCCGATGTCTTTGGCTGCGATGGCCCAGATGATGCGTAGATGCGTTTTCATTACTCAAACCTTCCATGCAACTCTGCACCCGTCAAGGCGACGAACACATCCTCCAAGCTGCTGAAAGCAGCTGTCGTCTGTTCGCCGCCGTGCGCGGCTTTGAGCCGCGCGGGCGTGTCCAACGCGACGATTTTGCCCTTGTGGAGGATCGCTACCCGGTCGGAGAGCCGGTCGGCCTCTTCCATATAGTGCGTGGTCAGGAAGACGGTCACACCTTGTTTAGCCAGATCGGCGACGAAGGCGCGGATCTCGCGGGCAACATTGGGGTCAAGCCCGCGCGTCGGCTCGTCGAGAAAGAGTACCTTAGGTTCGTGCAGCAGCGCGCGGGCGACCAGCAATCGCTGCTTCATGCCGTTCGAGTATTTCTTGATCCGGTCGTTGGCGCGTTCGTTCAGCCCCACCTGCTTCAGCACCGCGTCTACACGCGCTTTGGGTGCGCCGTATAGCCGGGCGGCGAAAAGCAGGTTGTCGCGGGCCGACAGGCGCTCGTAGATGTTCTGGTACTCGAACACGACACCGATCTGCGGCTTGAGCGCGTCGCGTTGTGTGACCACGTCGCAGCCCATGACCCGCACCGTGCCCGCCGTAGGGCGCAGTTGTCCGGTGAGCATGCGAATCGTTGTCGTCTTGCCCGCGCCGTTAGGTCCCAGAAAGCCGAACACCTCGCCGGGTTGCACCTCGAAGCTGATGCCGTCCACGGCCCGCAAGCCGTTAAAATCGCGGGTCAGGTTTTGTACTTCAATTGCGTTCACTGCCTCTGTTCCCCTTTCTGCTTAAGTTGCTTTTACCTTCAGTATACGGCATCACAGGGCGGGTTGCAACAAAAAAGCGCCGAACGGCGCTAGGGTAGGGTGAATGGCGTCAGTTGGTGGTTGAATGGTTCAATAGCCGAGTAGTTCGCGCAGTTCGCCGGCGGCAGATTTGCTGAGCGGGATTTCGGTTTGGACGGCGTCATCGAGGATCAGGGTGAAGCTGTTGCGGGTGTACGGGATGACTTCTTTGACGTGCTGCAAGTTAACCAGGTAGCCGCGATGGGCGCGGAAAAAGCCACTGCGCGCCAGCCGTTCTTCGAGTTCGGCCAATGTGAATTGGGTGAGCAGGCTGCCGGTGTGCGTGTGCAGCACAGCCCGCCCTTCTTGGGCCATGGCGTATAAAATATCGCCGGGATTGACCAGCGCCACCTTGTCTTCCAGCTTGACCGGGATTTTGAAGGGCAGCGTGTTGTGCTGCGCGTCATGTGGATTGATGACTTGGCTGATGCGTCCCTTGTCCAGGGTGTAGATTATGTCACAAAGGGGTGGCAGATGGGCGTCATCGTCGGCGAGGATGAGGATGGTGTTGGTTGGTCCGCCAACCGCTTCGGTTGGTCCGCCAACCGCCTCTTCAACCAACTGGCGGATGAGTCGCCCAAGTAATGTGATTGAGGCTTCATCACAACGCGCAAAGGGATCGACCAAGATCAATATGTGCGGTTGGTGTAGAATCGCCCGTCCGAAGGCCAATCGCCGCGCCAGGCCGGAGCCGAGTTTTTCGACGCGGGTGTTGGCGCGGTCGGCCAGCCCGACTTGTGTCAAGACTTCATCGGCGCGCCCTTTGGGTAAGCCATGCAACCGGCATTGGAAAACCAGGTTAGCCTGGGCGGATTGGCTTTTGTACAAACTGTCTTCGGCAAAGAGGACGCCGACCTGCCGGCTGAACGCCGCCTTGTCCGCTGCCGGATCAATATCGCCCAGGCGCACCGTACCGGCCGTGGGGTGCGTTCTGCCGAGCAGCAGGTCAAGCAGCGCTGTCCGTCCACTGCCCACCGGGCCGACCACCGCCGCAATCTCACCGGGATGCACGGTCAGCGCGGCGATATCGATGACGGGTGTTTGGTCAATGACCTTTTGCAGATTTTTCAGTTCAATCATGGCAATGCCCACTTGGCGATAAGAATCGGTATGCTATGCGGTTATAGCGGGTCGGATTGATTCCCTTCCACCGTATTCTACTGCCAAAAATGGACTATGCAAAAGAGGTTTTTTACCAGAAGTATTTCAATCGGCGCGGCTGGCTCAATATTTCCCGCTGGAAGGGCGTTGTGCTGTGCGGCGTCGCTCGCCAGCGTACCAGGTTGATTTCTCCATGTTGAAGTTCCAAACCGGTGAGGATTCCCGGTGCAAGGCAATAACCGGTGTTGAAGTACGGTGTTTCGCCATACCCGGCGCTAACCGGGCGATGCGTGTGCCCGCAGATCAACACCCGGCGACGATCTGCCGCCCAACTCGTGAGGGATTGCTCGTAGGCGCGGGGCGTGTATTCTTCACCGTCACGGCAGGTGACCGGCGCCAGATGCATCAATTGCAGCCGCCGCCAGACATTGCGCACGGCCATACGGCTGATCTGGTAGAACATATCGCTTTTGGTGTCGGCCTGGTGGCCGTGGGTGACAAAGATCTGTTGTCCGCTCTGCTGGTGTTGTAGGATCAATCCCTCGTGCGCGATCAAGCCGCCTTTATTCACCGGCTGGCGGCGATTGCCAAGGATGTCGTGATTGCCGAAGAGCAGGTGCAGCCGCTGCTGCTCGGCGAAACGGTGAAATAGCGTGAAAACCTGCGCATGGGCCGCCTGGACGGTCTCGAAACGGCGATTTTTCCATAATTCATCCCCGTCACCGACCTCAATGTAGGTAAAACCCTGCGTGTAGTAATGTTGGAGGGCGTGCAAAAAGAGCGGTTCGTTGGCACGGAAAGCATCCGCGCGGCTGTTGTCGCCGCGATGGCAATCGCTGAAGAAGATCAGGCGCATCGAATCGTCGAACGGTATGATGGGCGCATTCTGGAACACCATATCGAGCCGGCGATGTGCCAATGTCTGATAGAAGTCGCGCACGCGCCGCTGCGGATGTGCCGGCGGTGAATCCCAAAGTTTCAGGTGTTGATCTAATGTAACCATAGTGTGCCCCACAATAATATCGATGCCAGACGCCCAGTATACAAACCGTATTTATACTTTATATACCGAAATCATACTATACATACTGAAATTATACCATAGGTAAAAAGTAATGTTTCTATCGTGGCGCGCTTTTGTGTAACACTTGTCACCCCGAGCGAGTGTCATTTGACATATTTCGTATCTGTTGTAAAATTTAAGCTAATTGAATTGAAACAGAACTTGATGAAGATGAATACTAACCAACGCACCCAAAATGCAATACGCGCTCTCATTGCCCCCAGCAATCCTTTGCTGGGGCTGTTGCTAGTTGTTTTGGTTATTATTGTGCTCCTTAGCGGGAGCACACGGGCGGTCGCGTTGGCAAAGATAAGGCCATAGTAGGACAAAGTATACCAAAAACCAGCAGAAGCCGCCCAAAGGGGCGGCTTTTTTGTTGGATAGGGGCTAAGGAGAGGGGAGAATGAAGAAAACTGGTGCAGAAATTATGTGGGCGATGCTCGAACATGAGGGAGTCGAAGTGGCTTTTGGGATTCCCGGAGGCGCGATTATGCACGCGTATCATCCGCGGCAGGAATACGGCGTCCATCACGTGCTGATGCGGCACGAGCAGTGCGCGGCGCACGCGGCGGATGGCTACGCGCGGGCTTCCGGCAAGGTCGGCGTGGCGATTGCGACCTCCGGGCCGGGCGCGACGAATCTCGTCACCGGCATTGCCACGGCGATGATGGATTCATCGCCTATGGTATGCATCACCGGGCAGGTTTCCACGCCGGTCATCGGTACGGACGCTTTCCAGGAAGTCGATATCACCGGCATCACGCTGCCGATCACCAAACACAATTATCTGGTCTCGGATGTGGAAGAATTGGCCGAAGTCATCCACGAAGCATTCTACATCGCGCGCAGCGGGCGTCCGGGGCCGGTGCTCGTTGATATCCCCAAAGATGTACAGCAAAAATCCACTGAGTTTGAGTTCCCCGATGACGACGTTGATTTGCCAGGCTATCATCCCGTGGGCAAAGGCGACGCCGACCTGGTGGCGAAAGCCGCGCAACTCATCAACCAGGCAGAGCGCCCGGTGATTTTGGCCGGCCAGGGTGTGATGATGTCCGGCGCGATGGATGCGCTGCGCGCGTTCGCCGAGAAGACGGATACGCCGGTGGCGCTCACGCTGTTGGGGAAGGGCGGTTTTCCGGAGTCGCACCCGTTGGCGCTCGCGTTGATGGGGATGCACGGTGAAGTCTTTGCCAACCGCGCTATCCAGCAGGCTGATTTGCTGCTGGCTTTTGGGATGCGCTTCGACGACCGTGTGACGGGCCGCCTGGACGCCTACGCGCCGTTCGCGCAGAAGATCCACGTGGATATGGATGCTGCTGAATTGAACAAAATTGTCCAGGCTGATGTGCCGATCCACGGCGACCTGCGCCAGGTGCTCGAACAACTGCTGCCGCTGGTGTTGCCTAACGATCACGCGATGTGGCTGGAGCGGATTGATGGCTGGCGCGCGCAAACCCTCAAACGCAACATCATCAACCGTCCCGAAAACGGCCACCTGGCTGCGCCGCACTTTATCAACGAAATCTGGGAGGCCACGGCGGGGCAGGCCATCGTCGTCACCGATGTGGGTCAGCATCAGATGTGGGCAGCGCAGTATTACCCCTCCGACTACCCGCGCTCCCTCATCACCTCTGGCGGACAGGGAACGATGGGCTTTGGCTTGCCTGCGGCCATCGGTGCGCAAATGGCGTGTCCTGACAAGGAAGTCTGGGTGATTGCAGGCGACGGTGGATTCCAGATGACGATGCACGACATGGCGACGATTGTGCAAGAGAGACTGCCCATTCGCATTGCAATTTCTAACAACGGTTATCTGGGCATGGTGCGCCAGTGGCAGGAATTCTTCTACGACAAGCGTTACGAGGCCACGCGCCTGTTAAACCCCGATTTTGTGAAACTGGCTGAAGCCTATGGCATCCCCGGATGGCGCGCGAAGAACCGGCGGCAGGCGCGAGAAGCTATCGCTGCCGCGCGCGCCTGCGATGGTCCCGCTCTGATTAACTTCGAAATCGTCCAAGAGGGTGACGAAGCCAACGTCTACCCGATGGTGCCAACCGGCGCGGCGCTGCACGAGATGATCGAGCGCCCGGCTTACGTGGACACAGACTACAAAAGTCTCACGAATCAACAGGTTGAACAAGTACCTGTGATGGATACGGTATATGCATAGGCGGACCTGGCGGAGACTTTTGTAGTCTTCGATGGTTAAGGAGATATAAGATGCAAAATACATTAGTTGCTCTGGTCGAAGATAAACCCGGTGTGCTGACGCGCGTCGCCAGCCTGTTCCGCCGGCGGAATTACAACATCGAAAGTCTGACGGTGGGCCACACTGAAAACCCCGGCGTCTCGCGGATGACGATTGTGGTGGACGATAGCCGCACCAACGTCGAAAAGGTGGCGCAGAACCTTTGCAAGCTGGTCAACGTGATCAAGGTCGAAGACGTGACCGAGCAGCCCAACGTGCTCCGTGACCTGGCGCTCATCAAGGTACAGGCCGACGGCGGCAGCCGGCGTTCCGAGATCATGCAGCTCGTGGACACCTTCCGCGCGCGGGTCGTCGATGTGGCGCTGGACTCTCTGATGATCGAGGCGACGGGTACGGAAGACAAGATCGATGGTCTGGTTGACGTTCTGCGCCCCTACGGCATCGTTGAGATGGTGCGCACGGGTCGCGTCGCCATGGCGCGCGGCAAATCGGGGAATGGACATAAATAGGGAAGTAGGGAGTATGGAGTAGGAAGTAGGGGAGGCCCCACAATTCATGCCCCATAACCCACAATCCATAACTGACACGAGGAGATAGAGGACAATGACGAAGATCGATTTTGGCGGCGTGGTGGAAGATGTGGTGACGCGGGAGGAGTTCCCGCTGGAGAAGGCGCGCGAGGTACTCAAGGATGAGGTCGTCGCAGTGCTCGGGTACGGCGTGCAGGGGCCGGCGCAGGCGTTGAATATGCGCGAGAACGGCATCAATGTCATCGTCGGCGGCGATCCAGAGCGGCAGCGTTCATGGGATAAAGCAATCCGCGATGGTTGGGTTCCTGGCAAAACCCTTTTCGCCTTCGAAGAGGCGACACAGCGTGGGACCGTCATTCAGTATTTGGTTTCGGATGCGGCGCAGGTCATGTTGTGGCCCAAAATCAAACCGCGCCTCAAAGCGGGTGACGCCTTGTACTTTTCTCACGGTTTTGGCATTGTTTACCGTGATCAAACAGGCATTGTTCCACCGGACAACGTTGATGTCATTTTGGTCGCGCCGAAAGGCTCCGGGACGAGCGTGCGCGCGAATTTCCTGGCGGGGAGCGGAATCAACGCGAGCTTCGCGGTGGAGCAGGATTATACAGGCCGCGCAGAAGAGCGCACGATTGCGCTCGGTATCGCCATCGGCGCGGGGTATCTGTTCCCCACCACGTTCCGCAACGAAGTGGTCAGCGATCTCACCGGCGAGCGCGGCGTGCTGATGGGCGCGCTGGCGGGCATTATGGAAGCGCAGTACAACCTGCTCCGCAAGCACGGTCACACGCCGAGCGAAGCCTTCAACGAAACCGTCGAAGAACTCACGCAGAGCCTCATCCGCCTGGTCGACAAAAACGGCATGGATTGGATGTACGCCAACTGCTCCACCACCGCTCAGCGCGGTGCGCTCGATTGGCGCCACCAGTTCCGCAAGGCCGTGGAGCCGGTCTTCGATTGGCTGTACGAGAGTGTCGTCTCCGGCGAGCAGACGCGCGTCGTGCTCGAGGCCAACAGCGCCCCGGACTACCGCGAGAAGCTCGGCGAAGAACTGCGCGAGATGCGCGAATCGGAAATGTGGCGCGCAGGCGCGGCGGTGCGGTCGTTGAGGCCGGAGAATTGGGGGAAGTAGCCGGTAGACAGTAGACGGTAGACAGGGGAAGAGAAACCCCGTCTACTGTCTACCGGCTACCGTCTACCTTGGAGGAAAGCATGTCTGAAGATGGGGTTGGCATTAAGGATAAAGTCGCGATTTTCGACACGACGCTGCGGGATGGTGAGCAGTCGCCGGGCGCGGCGTTGAACATCGACGAGAAGATCGAGATCGCCCGCGTGTTGCAGGAGATGGGCGTGGACGTGATCGAAGCGGGATTTCCCATTTCGTCGCCCGGCGATTTCAAGGCTGTACAGCGCATCTCGCAGGAGATCCGCAACTGTACTGTGTGTGGGCTGACCCGCGCGCGCCAGGCGGACATCGACGCGGCGGTCGAGGCGCTCAAGGATGCGGCGCGCCCGCGCGTGCACACCGGGCTGGGCGTTTCGGATGTTCACATCGAACACAAACTGCACACTACCCGCGAAAAGGCGCTCGAAATGGGCGTCGAGGCGGTGAAATACGCGCGCAGGTTTGTGGCGGACGTGGAATACTTTGCCGAGGACGCCGGGCGCGCGGACCCAGTGTATCTGTATCGCGTGATGGAAGCGGTGATTGACGCCGGGGCCACTGTCGTCAACATCCCCGACACGACCGGCTACACGATGCCCGTCGAGTTTGGCGCGCTTATTGCCGGGATCAAGAATAATGTCCCGAACATCGACAAAGCCGTGATTTCCGTCCACTGCCACAACGATTTGGGGATGGCGACGGCGAACGCGCTGGCGGGCATCCTCAACGGCGCGCGGCAGGCCGAAGTAACCGTCAACGGTATCGGCGAGCGGGCGGGCAACACGTCGATGGAAGAGGTGGTGATGGCGCTGCGGACGCGCCGTGACGTGTTCGGGGTGGATACGAACATCCAGACGCAGCACTTTTACTCGATCAGCAAGCTGGTGAGTCAGTTGACGGGTATTCCCGTCCAGCCAAACAAGGCGATTGTGGGGGCCAACGCCTTCGCGCACTCGTCCGGCATCCACCAGGATGGCGTCCTGAAGGATCGTACGACCTACGAGATTATCGATCCGCGTGACGTGGGTGTGCCCGATTCGGCGATCATCCTCTCGGCGCGTTCCGGTCGGCACGGCCTGCGCCACCGGTTGGTGGAATTGGGCTACATCCTCGATGAGGGCCAGTTCGAGAAGGTGTACGAGCGCTTCCTGAAGGTCGCCGACCAAAAGAAGACGGTGGATACCCGCGACCTGGAAGCGATTGTCTCCGACGAGGCGCGCATGTTCTTCGAAGAGACCTATCATCTGGAACAAGTGCAGGTGAGTTGCGGCAGTCGGAGCATCCCCACGGCCACGGTGCGCATCAAGGGGCCGGATGGGACCGTGGTGTGCGACGCCGATCATGGCACCGGGCCGGTGGACGCCGTCTATCGCGCGATCAACCGCGTCATCGGCGAGCCGAACGAGTTGATCGAGTACTCTGTGCAGGCCGTCACCGAGGGCATCGACGCGGTGGGGCGGGTCACGATCCGCATCCAGGCCGAAAAGCCCGTCAATGGTGGCGCCCGGCGCACGTTTAGCGGTCACGGCGCGGATACCGACGTCATCACCGCCAGCGCCAAAGCCTATATGTTCGCGCTCAACCGTCTGATTGCGGCGCGGCGTGAGGCAGTGAAATAGCGAATCAGCAAATCTAAAATCAGCCAATCTGAAATCTAAACAGGAGGAGTGCAATGGATACGCAAACAGTCAAGCAGGAAGAGCAGGTTGTGGTGGTCGCGGAACCGCGCCATAACGGGCATTTGTGGGAGGCGTTCCCGGAGCCTCGTGGGTGGGCCGTGCGTTGGGACGGGTTCGAGCTGGCGCAGTCGGCGCGGCGGAACGGGCACAACACGCAGTATCCTATCGAGCCGAAGGCTCGCTAGGGGGCGCGGGTTGAGAGGGCACACCCTAGCAGAAAAACTCATCGCATCCCATGTGCCCGGCAGTACGGGTGTCCGTCCCGGCGACCTCGTTGAGGTCAGCGTGGACGTGGTGCTGGCGAACGACATCACCGCGCCGATTTCGCTGCGCGAGTTCGAGAGCCTGGGCGTGGCGCGTGTCTTCGACCCGGAGAAGGTCGTGCTCGTCGCCGATCACTTTGCGCCGAACAAGGACATCAAGTCCGCCGAGCAGTGCAAGGCGATGCGCGAGTTCGCGCACGCGCAGGGGATCGCGAATCACTACGACGTCGGTCGTATGGGCATCGAACACGTGTTGCTGCACGAGCAGGGCCTCGTGTTGCCGGGCGACGTGGTGGTAGGCGCGGATTCGCACACCTGCACCTACGGCGCCTTGGGCGCTTTCGCCACCGGCATGGGATCGACGGATATCGCCGTCGCGATGGCGACCGGCAGTATTTGGATGCGCGTGCCGGAGACGATCCGCTTCGAATACACGGGGACGCGGCAACCCTGGGTGGGCGGCAAGGACTTGATCCTGTACACGATTGGCCAAATCGGCGTGAGCGGCGCGCTTTATATGGCGATGGAATTCGCCGGGCCGGTGGTGGACACGCTGTCGATGTCCGACCGCTTTACGATGTCCAATATGGCGATCGAGGCGGGGGGCAAAGCCGGGCTGTTCGCCGTGGATAGCGCCACGCGCGAGTACGTCGCCGGGCGCGCCAAACGCGACTATCAGGTTTATGCCTCGGATGCGGATGCAATCTATGCGCGCGTCGTCACGATTGACGTGAGCGATATGGCGCCGCAAGTCTCGTTCCCGCATTTGCCGGAGAACGCGAAACCGGTGAGCGAAGCGCAGGGCGTGAAAATCGATCAGGCGGTTATCGGCTCCTGCACCAACGGGCGGCTAGAAGACTTGCGCGTCGCGGCGCAGATTTTGACAGGCCGCAAAGTCCACCCGGACGTGCGCTGCATTGTCATCCCCGGCACGCAGCAGGTCTACCTGGACGCGCTGCGCGAGGGGCTGGTGGAAGCGTTCATCGAAGCCGGGGCCGTGGTGAGTACGCCGACGTGCGGGCCGTGCCTGGGGGGACACATGGGCATCCTGGCAGCGGGCGAGCGCGCCGTCAGCACGACGAACCGCAACTTCCGCGGGCGCATGGGGCATCCCGACAGCGAGGTCTACCTGAGCGGGCCGGCCGTCGCGGCGGCATCGGCCATTGCGGGAACGATTGTGCATCCAGACGAGGTGATGGGATGAGCGAATCACGAATCACGAATCATGAATCAAGTTTCACGCATCACGCATCACGTTTCACGGAGGCGCGGCAATGACACTCCAGGGTTCAGTTTGGAAGTACGGCGACAACGTGGACACCGACGCAATCATTCCGGCGCGGTATTTGAATATGTCTACGGCGGAAGAACTGGCGCAACACTGCATGGAGGACATCGACACGAGCTTCGTGGGCGCGGTGCAACCCGGCGACATCATCGTCGGTGGGGAGAACTTTGGGTGTGGATCGTCGCGGGAACACGCGCCGCTGGCGATCAAGGGAGCGGGCGTGTCGTGCGTCATCGCCGATAGCTTTGCGCGCATTTTTTACCGCAACGCGATCAACATCGGCCTGCCGATTCTGGCCTGTCCGGAGGCCGTCGCCGGAGCGCAGAAGGGGGATGCGCTCACGGTGGATTTGGAGGCCGGGACGATTACCAATGCCCGCACGGGGGAAATATACCGTACTTCTCCGTTCCCGCCGTTCATTATGGGCATTATTCAGGCGGGAGGGTTGGTCCCGTATACGCGAAAACGTTTGCAGTAAAAGTAGACGGTAGACGGCAGACGGTAGACGGGACAAAAACCTGTCTACCGTCTACTGTTTATCGTCTACAGGAAAAAGGAAGAGAGTATGTGCGAACAAATATGGTTGTACGACACGACGCTGCGCGATGGCACGCAGGCCGAGGGGATTTCGCTTTCAGTAGACGACAAGCTCAAGATCACGCGCCTGCTGGACGATCTCGGTGTGCATTACATCGAGGGGGGCTGGCCCGGATCGAATCCGAAGGATATCGCTTATTTCGAGCGGGTGCGCGACCTGGACTTGAAGCACGCGAAGATTACGGCGTTCGGTAGCACGTGCCACGTAGGCGCGCAGCCGCAGGACGATCCGAATATTCAGGCGTTGATGTCCGCAGAGACCCCCGTTGTGACGCTTGTGGGCAAAAGTTGGACGCTGCACGTCACCGACGTATTGCGCGCGACGCCGGAGGAGAATCTGCGCATCATCCGCGAGAGTGTGGCGTACTTGAAAGAGCAGGGCAAAGAGGTCGTTTACGATGCCGAGCACTTCTTCGACGGCTACAAGGACAATGCCGACTATGCACTTGATACGCTACGGGCTGCTGTTGCGGGCGGGGCGGACGTTCTGGTCCTTTGCGACACGAACGGTGGCGCTATGCCGTGGGAGATTGAGCAAATCGTCGGGGAGGTTGTAGGTTGGAAGACCAACCTCGTACACTTCCCCGACGTTGCGTTAGGCATCCACACACACAACGACAGCGGTGTGGCGGACGCGAGCACGCTGGCGGCGGTGCGGGCGGGCGCTGTCCACGTGCAGGGGACGCTCAACGGCTACGGCGAACGCTGCGGTAACGCCAATCTGTGCACACTCATACCGAATCTTGAATTGAAAATGGGTCTACGGGTATTGCCGGAAGGCAATCTGGCGAATTTGACGCGGACGGCGCACGCGGCGGCCTCTATCGCCAACCAGTCGCCGTATCGTCATGCGCCTTACGTGGGGCGGAGCGCCTTCGCGCACAAGGGCGGCATTCACGTTGCGGCGCTGCGGCGCAATCCGAGCAGTTACCAGCACGTGGACCCCGAGCTGTTGGGCAACAAGTCGCGCTTCATTGTCTCGGAACTATCGGGCAAGGGCAATCTGTTGAGCAAGGCCGAAGAGGCCGGTATCGCCCACGAGGAACTGCGCAATTTGCCGGACGTCTTGCAGCGGATCAAGGCGTTGGAGCACCAGGGTTTTACCTTCGAAGGCGCGGATGCGTCGGTGGAGATGATGCTGTATCGTTCTCGCAATGGCTACACGCCACCATTCGAGATGATCGACTTTATGGTGGTGGTGGAACACCGCGAAAGGCGCGGCCTGTTCGCCGAAGCGACGATGAAGCTGCGCGTGGGCGATCAAATTTTCCACACGGCAGCGGAGGGCAACGGCCCGGTCAACGCGCTGGATGCGGCGCTGCGCAAGGCGCTCGTTCCGGTTTACCCACGCCTGACGGAATTCGATCTCGCCGATTACAAGGTGCACATCCTTGATGGTGGCGCGGGCACTGCGGCGACGACGCGCGTGCTCATCGACGTGCAGAACGGCACGCGCCGCTGGAGCACCGTCGGCGCGTCGGCGAACATCATCGAGGCCAGTTGGTACGCGCTGGCGGATGCCGTGGAGTACGGGTTGATGATTCTGTCCAAAGGGTGATAATTCTCGAATATTATGAACTCAATTCGACCATGCACTAAAGCAGATTTCGAGACGATGTACGCCATTATCAACGACGCGGCGCAGGCGTACCGGGGTATTATCCCGGCGGATCGCTGGCACGAGCCGTACATGCCGCGTGAGGAACTCCGCCACGAGATTGATGCCGGCGTGCGTTTCTGGGGCTACGAGGAAGATGGCGCGCTCGTCGGCGTGATGGGCATCCAGGACGTGCCGGGGCGTAACGGCGCCGACGACGTCACGCTCATCCGCCACGCTTACGTCTACACCGCGCGGCGAGGGCAGGGCGTTGGCGGTAAGCTATTGGAGCATTTGCGTGCTCTCGCGGACCGGCCTATCCTCATCGGCACGTGGGCCGCCGCGACGTGGGCGCTCCGCTTCTACGAGAAACATGGCTTCCGCCAGGTCTCGTGGGCGGAGAAGGAGCGTTTGCTGCGGAAATATTGGGACATTCCGGAACGGCAGGTGGAAACGTCAGTGGTGTTGGCGGAAGTGAGAAAGGAGTAAACGATGTACGATCAATGCCCGAAATGCTATAGCTATACCATTGCGAAGTCCAAGCCTGGGAACATCTTCATCTGGATCAGTGTGTCGTTGGTGGTGAGTGCGGCTTTCATGATCGTGGTTTTCTCCGGCGCTGTAGAAAACGTGATCCCGTGGATTGTCGGCTTTATGCTGTTGGACTTGCTGATTACCATTCCGCTGATGGCCGCGTTGCGTTCGCGCAGCCAGTATGGCGGTGCGACTTATCGCTGCCGTGAGTGCGGACATACGTGGTCGGAGACACAGACGTTTTCGCAGGAGGGATCGACGGGGAGCGCCGTAGATGATGTAAAGATGTCGCCTTCTATGGCATCCCCTATGGGGGCATCCCTTAGAGGGGCATCCTCTACGGGCTTTCGGATGACTGTGCAGGACGTGTTCTCGATCAAAGGACGCGGCACGGTCGTTACCGGCACGGTGGAATCGGGAACGATCACCGAAGGCGCGCCTATCGAGATTCACGGTTCGTCCGGCGTCACCCAGACGGTAGCGCAGAGCATCGAGATGTTTCGGAGAACCACATCCCAGGCCAATGTCGGCGATAACGTCGGCATTCTACTGCGCGGCATACAGGGCGACCAAGTGCAGCGCGGGGATGTGCTCCAGGGGGTAAGGTAGAGAGCGATGCTTACGTTGACGGAAGCCTGGAAAACAGCCTATCCTACCGCCTCGGTCGGCATCCTGGCGATGCGCGGCGCGGCAAATCCGAGCGTGTGCCCGGCGTTGGAAGCGCGCAAGACGGCGCTGGAAGCCGAACTGCGCGCGCGGTTCGCGGGCCAGACCCGCGCCGACATCAAGACGCTGCCGGAGTTCCAGGCGTATACGGCCTACTACAAACGGTTCAAGAAGACCTATCACGTCCAACTACAACTGGAATCCGTCGCGCTGCAAGAGAAGCCCATTCCGAGCGTCGCCGCGCTGGTGGAGACGATGTTTATGGGTGAACTCAAGAATTTCCTGCTGACCGCCGTCCACGACTTGGACGTGGTTCAGCCGCCGGTCAGCGTCAACGTGGCGGATGGTAGCGAAAGCTACGTCATGCTGAGCGGTCAATCGCAGGCGCTCAAGCCCGGCGACATGTTCATCGCCGACGCGGTGGGCGTGCTATCGAGCATCATCTACGGGCCGGATGCGCGCACGCAGGTTACGGCAGAGACACGCAACGTCTTGTTCACCGTCTACGCGCCGGAGGGGATCGCGCCGGAAGCGGTTCAACGGCATCTGGAAGATACGCGCGATTTCGTGTGGCTAATCGCGCCGGATGCGGAAGTGGTGGAATCGAGGGTGTATTCAGCAATTTTCGATAGGAGTGTTCAATGCAGATAGTTTACAGGAGATACAAATGACTCGTTATTGGGTAATTGCGCCGTATGAGGCAGCTGATAGTAAGTTTGATGATGTGTGGCAATTTGATCTAAAAAATGGAGTGATTTCAATTGGATGGGAAAGCTTAGGAGACATATTTGACTATGATCAAGCACAACTAAAGGCTGCCTACGAAAGAACTTTTCCAGGTGATATTCCCGGCAATGTAACCAGAAAAGTCAATATGCTTTGGAATTTTTATCATGAGATTGCGGTAGGGGATATTGTAATTGCTCGCAGAGGCACAAAGAGGATTGCGGCTGTTGGTGTAGTTAAGAATACGGCTCACTTTGATGCCACTAGAAATGAAGGATTGTTTGAACATTGTAGTTTTATAGATATTCAATGGAAAGATATGCCTCGTGACAGAATTTTTGATCGAGTTGCTTTTGGTATTCAAACACTCTACGAAATTGGAGAGACTGAATACAATACCTTGGTAGGTGAAGACGATGGGGGGATTTCCATTGATGAAACCATAGAAGAGGGCATCATTAAAGATCGTAAACGGTTCATTTTGGAAAAATACCTGGAAGAGTTTATCGTCGCTAACTTTGATGCCATATTTGACGGAAGATTAGTTCTTTTTCGAGATGAGCAGGGAAAAGCCGTTGGGAGACAATACAGAGTAGATGTTGGTATCATTGATATTTTGGCGATAGAATCAGCGACAAACTCAATTGTGGTTATTGAACTAAAAAAGGGGCGAGAGTCGGATGTGGTTGTGGGGCAAATATTACGTTATATCGGGTGGGTTTCAGAAAACCTTTGCACCAAAGACCAGATGGTTAAAGGGATGATCATTTGTGAAGGTGCAGATGATCGTTTGTACTACGCAATCAAGGCAACGCAGAATATAGAGGCCAAGTATTATCAAATTGACTTCAAGCTGAGTGATACCCCAACAGTATCTTGAGTGAAACAATTACTCTATACCGGTTGTTTATCTTAGGTCAAAAACACAAGGAGAACTCATGCAAGCCAACATCGTAACCATTCCCGGTGACGGCATCGGTGTGGATGTCGTCGCCGAGGGCGTCAAAGTTTTGCGGGCGGTGGCCGTGAAATTCGGCCATACCTTCACGTTCGAGAACCACCTCATCGGCGGCTGCGCGATTGATGCGACGGGCGATCCACTGCCAGCCTCCACGCTCGAAGCCTGCCGGCGCGCCGACGCGGTGCTGCTCGGCGCGGTCGGCGGCCCCAAGTGGGCCGATCCCGCCGCCAAAGTGCGCCCGGAGCAAGGGTTGCTCGGCCTGCGCAAGGGGCTGGCGCTCTATGCCAACCTGCGTCCGGTGCAGATCTTCGCCGAATTGCGCGACGCCTCACCGCTGCGCCCGGAGCGGTTGGAGGGTGTGGATCTGGTCGTTGTGCGCGAGCTGACCGGCGGCGTGTACTACGGCCCGCGCAAGGAGGCCTCGCCCGACGATGGCGGAGCAGACTCCGCTACGGCTTTCGATACGATGCTCTACGCGGATTACGAGGTCGAGCGCATCGCACGCAAGGCGTTCGAGCTGGCGCGACTGCGTCGCAAGAAGGTCACGTCGGTGGACAAGGCCAACGTGCTGTCGTCGTCGCGGCTGTGGCGGAGAGTGGTGGTGAGCGTTTCCGCCGACTATCCCGACGTGACGCTGGATCACATGCTGGTGGACGCCGCGGCGATGCACCTGATGCGCCGTCCGGCGGACTTCGACGTCATCGTGACCGAGAATCTGTTTGGCGACATCCTCACAGACGAAGCCTCGATGCTCTCCGGCTCGATGGGGATGCTGGCGTCGGCGTCGCTCGGCGAGGGCACGAATGGCCTGTACGAGCCGATTCATGGCAGCGCGCCCGACATCGCCGGGAAGGGCATCGCCAACCCGCTGGCGACGATCCTGAGCGTGGCGATGCTGCTGCGTTACTCCTTCGGCCTGGGCGCGGAAGCTGACGCTGTGGAGAAGGCTGTCGCGAACGTGATTGCGGCGGGGTATCGCACACGCGATATTTACACCGAAGGGACGAAATTGGTCAATACGCAAGAGATGGGGGATGTGGTTATTGAGTGCTTGAATAAAGCGTGATACGTGATACGTGATTTAGACTTCACGTATTATGCATCACGAATCACGTATCAGGAGGATTTTTATGCGCAGTGATAGTGCCAAGAAAGGATTCGAGCGCGCCCCGCATCGCAGTTTGTTCTACGCGACGGGGTTGACGCCGGAGGAATTGGAACGCCCGATTATCGGGGTCGTCAACTCGTTCAATGAGATCGTGCCGGGGCACGTGCATTTGAACAAGATCGCCGAAGCGGTGAAAGCCGGCGTGCGGATGGCGGGGGGAACGCCGCTGGAGTTCAACGTCATCGGTGTGTGCGATGGCATTGCGATGGGCCACAGCGGGATGAATTATTCGCTGCCCACCCGCGAGCTGATCGCCGATTCGGTGGAGTCGATGGTGGATGGGCACGCTTTCGATGCCCTGGTCTTCATCCCCAACTGCGACAAGATCGTGCCGGGGATGCTGATGGCCGCCGGGCGGCTGAACATCCCTGCGATCTTCGTCAGCGGGGGGCCGATGATGGCCGGGCGTCACGCTGGGGCAGATATCGACCTGAATACGTTGTTCGAGGCGGTAGGGAAACTCAAGGCCGGTACATTGACCGAGGTTGAGCTGTGTGCCCTTGAGCTGGAAGCCTGTCCCGGCTGCGGTTCGTGTTCTGGGATGTTCACCGCGAACACGATGAATTGTCTCACCGAGGCGCTCGGCATGGGCTTGCCCGGCAACGGGACGATCCCCGCGATCACCGGGGCGCGCTTGCGTCTGGCAAAGCGCGCCGGGATGCAAGTGATGGAGCTACTGGAAGCCAACCTCCGTCCGCGTGACATTATGACCGCGGCGGCCTTCGAGAATGCGATTGCCGTGGATATGGCGCTCGGCGGCTCGACGAACACGGTGCTGCACCTGCCCGCGATCGCCAACGATGCGGGTGTGAAGCTGTCGTTGGACACATTCGACGCAATCAGCAAGCGCACGCCGTACCTCATCAAGCTCAGCCCGGCGGGGCCGCATCATATCCAGGACTTGGATGAGGCCGGCGGTGTTCCCGCGGTGATGGCGGAATTGCGCAGCAAGAATCTCTTGCACACAGACCTGCCGACCGCGACCGGCAAAACCGTCGGTGAAAACCTCGCTACCGCGCGGCGGCGCACGGACGTGTTGCGTCCGGTGGACAATCCGTACAGCGCGGAGGGCGGCATCGCTATCCTGCGCGGCAACCTCGCGCCCGACGGCGCGGTCGTCAAGGCGGCGGCGGTCGGCCCGGAGATGTTGCATCATCGCGGCCCGGCGCGCGTTTTCGACGGCGAGGAGGCGGCGATGCGGGCGATCCTCGATGCGCTGATCAAGCCCGGTGACGTGGTGGTGATTCGTTACGAAGGGCCGCGCGGCGGTCCAGGGATGCGCGAGATGCTGATGCCCACCTCATCGCTTTCCGGGATGGGGCTGGATGCCAGCGTGGCGCTCATCACCGATGGGCGGTTTTCCGGCGCGACGCGCGGCGCGGCGCTGGGCCACGTCTCGCCGGAGGCGGCGAGCGGCGGCATCATCGGATTGGTGCAGGAGGGTGACGAAATCGAGATCGACATCCCCAACCGCACACTGACGCTACACGTCTCGGACGCCGAAATCGCCCGGCGGCGCGAAGGCTGGACGCCCAATCCGCCCAAAATCCAGCACGGTTGGCTGGCCCGCTACGCGCGGATGGTCACGTCGGCCAGTGAAGGGGCAATCTTGAAGTAGACAGTAAACGGTAGACGGGGGGAGCGATCCCGTCTACTGTATACTGTCTGCCGTCTACTTAAGCATCAAACAATGGAGGAAAAGCATTATGGCACAGAATAAATCGGAGTTTATTTGGTTCAATGGTGAGCTGATTCCATGGGATCAGGCGACGGTTCACGTGACGACGCACGCGCTGCACTATGGCTCGAGCGTCTTCGAGGGGATTCGCGCTTATGAGGTCAACGGCGCGGCGGCGATTTTCCGCCTGGGGCCGCACGTAGACCGGCTTTTCAATTCGTGCAAAATCTACCGGATGGACGTCGGTTACAGCAAAAAGGCCATCAGTCAGGCCATTATTGAGACCGTCAAGGTCAACAAGCTGAAGGGGTGCTACATCCGCCCGCTTGTTTTTCGTGGTACAGGCGCGATTGGCGTGAATCCACTGCCTTGCTCGGTGGAGACAGTTATCTTTGCCTTTGAGTGGGCGCACTATCTGGGGGCGGAGGCCATCGAGCAGGGTGTGGATGTCGGCGTGAGTTCATGGCGGCGGATGGCACCCGATACGTTTCCCTCGATGGCGAAAGTTGGTGGGCAATATGTCAATTCGCAGTTGATGAAGATGGAGGCGCTCTCGCACAACTACGTCGAGGCGATTGCTCTGAACTATGATGGCTTTGTGAGCGAAGGCAGCGGTGAAAACATTTTCCTTGTCCGCGATGGTGTTATCTACACGCCGCCGATCGGCGCTTCGATTCTCGAAGGCATCACACGGCATAGCATCGTCACGTTGGCGGCGGATTTGGGTTATACAGTGCGTGAGGCGATAATTCCACGCGAACTGCTTTATCTGGCCGATGAAATGTTCTTTACCGGCACGGCCGCGGAAGTGACACCTATCCGCTCGGTGGATGGCATCACGATTGGCAGTGGTAAGCGCGGGCCAATTACGGAGCGGTTGCAGTCGGAGTTCTTCGGCATTCTCGCCGGCGAAGTGCAAGATCGCCACGGTTGGTTGACGCCGGTCGCGTGATAGTATAATTGTGGGTTACAAACCGCGGGTGGGTGTAGGGCTTTCCTGAAAATCAACCGCGAATCTCGCTGATCTACGCGGATTTCAAAAAGGGCGTTGCGTGCAACGTCCCTTTTTCTGCGCCTGGTGCAGGTGTTTTCGCGGGAGGAGACGTAACCGATGAACGACGAAATCCAGCGTGCCTTGCGTAAGGACCGCCTCATTGATATCATCACGACAGGGGCGAAGTCGGGACTGCCGTGCAAGACTGAAATCTGGTTCACCAACGTTGGCGGGCGCATCATCATCTGCGGGACGCCCGACGCGGAGGGCAAAGGTGGCCCCCGCGCGCGCCGCGATTGGCTGGCGAACCTGAGAGCGCACCCGGAGTTTTTGTTTTGTTTCAAGGAATCGCTTGTGGTACAATTGCCCGCACGGGCGGTGATCATCGTTGACCCGGACGACCGCCGGCGATTGATGACCGCGCCCGAGACCCAGTGGTATCGTGAGCAGGTTGCCAGCGTTGAAGAGCTAGTCGAAGGCAGCCCAATCGTCGAAGTTATCTTTGTGGAGGATGAATTGTCGTGAGCGAGTATATCGAAGCGAATAAAAAGAGTTGGGGCATCATCGCGCAGGATCACTACAAGACGTTCAAAGCCAGGCTTCTGGCGAACGAAACGACGTTGAGCCAGACGCAAATCGAGGAACTGGGCGACATCGCGGGCAAACGGCTGATTCACTTGCAGTGCAACACCGGAGCTGACACGCTTTCCCTGGCGCGGATGGGCGCAACCGTCACTGGCGTGGATTTAGTGCCGGAAAATATTCACTACGCCCGGCAATTAGCCACCGATCTCGAGATTCACGATGCGCGATTCATTGAATCTAACGTGCTAGAGATCATGGATAAGCACCACGAAAAGTACGACATCGTCTTTACGACGGAAGGCGTGCTGTGCTGGTTGCCCGATCTATACCTGTGGGCGCGCAACGTGCGTCATTTGCTGGCGGATGACGGCTTTTTGTACATCCTGGACAGTCATCCCTTCTATATGGTTTGGGATGAAGAAAAGCTGCCGGAGCTGGTCGTCAAATACCCCTACTTCCAGAAAAACGCCGATGAGGACGGCTGGATCGGCGGCTACGCCAGCGAGAGCAAGCCCGCCACCAACTACAGTTGGATGTACACCATGGGCGAAATCGTCACGGCGCTGAGCCAGGTCGGATTGCACATCGAGTGGCTGCACGAATTCGACTGGCTGTTTTTCCGATTTTCCGCCGAAAAGCAGGTCAAGAATGCGCAGGGGTGGGTCTTCCCCGAACATCAGGGAAAGCTCCCGTACACATTTTCGCTGAAGGCGACGGTAAGATAATTGCGTCACACCTGACAGGTTTCTGGAAACCTGTCACTCTGGTTTTGCGCAAAATTTGGGGGGTAGCAAATCTCCCCGATC
>ENA-UOXR01000825-UOXR01000825.1-bioreactor-metagenome-genome-assembly--contig:-NODE-825-length-35560-cov-30.239290_pt1 | contig 35560 bp, 36 predicted proteins | sample MGYA00238164_ERZ764825 | MGnify/ENA primary metagenome ERZ764825 (study PRJEB28920, sample SAMN05720171) | bioreactor metagenome | isolation source: Anaerobic biogas reactor | place: USA:Washington... | reverse complement strand
CAAATAGCCGTCCTCTTTTACTAAAAGTTTTTTCTTCGTGAGGCGGAAGGGATTCCCATCTCATCTCGGTATTTTGTTACGGTACGGCGGCTTACGGAGATGCCCTGCTCGACAAGCTCCTGCGCTATCGCGGTGTCGCTCAGAGGATGTTGTCTGTCCTCGTTTTCTATGATGCTCTGTATAATACTCTCAACGCCTGTTTTTGTGACCTCCGGCTGTGCGGCGACCGTCTGCTTTGGGAAGAAGTAGTCGGCAGGGAACATTCCCCAGTCACACTCAATGTATTTGTCCTTAAACGCCCGGCTGATTGTCGATTCGCTTCGGCCAAGCTGCTCCGCCATCTCCCGCCGGCTGTAAGGCCTCAGTGAGTTTGGACCGTATTCGAAAAATGCTCGCTGATAGCGCAGAAGTTCTGTAGTACAATCCATTAAAGTTTCGCAGCGCTGACGTATGCTGTCTCGCAGCCACTGTGCTTTTTTGAGGTTCTCTCCTAAAAACTCACGGACGCTGCTGCTGTCCGTTTCACGCAGCAGCTCTGCATAGGTGTTGTCGATGGTTATACTGTCCGCCGACAGTTGGTTGAGCTCGACGACGAAGCCCTTGCCCGCCTTGAGGATGAGAATATCGGGGGTTATATATTCGATTTCATCTACCGTCGCCTCCTGCATAAGAGGCTTTGGATTTAACGTGCGTATAAGCTGCTGGGCGTTGATGACCCTGTGGAGCGGGATGCCGCTTCTCTTGGCGATCTGTGGGAGCTGGTTTTTCCCCAGAAGCTCCAGATATTTTTCGGCGACGATCCACGAGTCGCTGCCTGCCAGTCCCTTCCGCTCCAGCTGGAGAAGGATGCACTCCTGCAGGTTGAAGGCCCCGATACCGGCGGGCTCCAGTGACTGGAGAAGCTTTATTGCATCCTGTAAGCTTTTGGGGGACACGCTGGTAATTTCAGCAACGCGGTAGACCTCATCACGGTCGAGATAACCGTTCTCATCCAGCATTTGTATCAGGAACAAGCCGAGACGCTCCACCTCGTAAGGAGCATTGAGCATGGACATCTGCAGGCGCAGAGATACGGCTGGGCTGCTGCCGTCGTCGGTGTATCGTTCTGCAATTCCGGAGTTGTCGTAGTTTGAGTATCTGTGCTTAGTGTTGCGGCGCTTGCGCTCTGCCAGATCTATGCTGTCGAAGGAAATGACGGGATTCGCCTCGACCTCTGATATCAGGAATTCATACAGCTCCGTGGAGGGCATCTGCAAAATGTTTAATGACTGCATCATGCGCGGGGACAGGATCTGAGACTGCTCCTGCACCTGCAGTGAGCTGATATTGTATTCCATTTTGCAGCACCTCCCTCCAATAATATGAGTAGTCAAAAGTAACCATAACAACAGATATTCTACCACAATTCATCGTCAATAGCAATAAAAAAGCGCAATGTGGCTGCCGGGCGGCTATAGATGGACCATTTCAAATAACCAGAGAAAGTCTGCACAGTACTCTCGTATATTCCGTTACAATTTTGCTTTTTTGATACGCATGGAGGAGGCGGGAAAATAATTCAAAACAATATATACTGTATGTATTGCAAATTTTGAGGGAGAGTGTTAAAATAACAAATACTGTGCGGGCGTAATTCATCGGTAGAATGCAAGCTTCCCAAGCTTGATAGGTGGGTTCGACTCCCATCGCCCGCTCCATGAAAAAACCCTGTAATCTCAATGGTTACAGGGTTTTATTTCTTGCTAAAGTACACACTGCGGAATCTCTTTATTTGAACATGTAAAATAGAGTGGACGGGTTACTACTTGTCCACTCATTTATTGCCGCTCTTGGTGTTCCAATACCAGGGGCGTTTTTTCTTTACTAGAGTCCTATTTGAGCTTTAGATACAGCCTTTCTGTCTTAGAAAGCATGAGCTGAATCGACTGACGAAGGTACTGGGTATCCTAGAAGTCACCATTATTTATTCACTGCAGGTTTGCTTTTTTGCCGCTATTATTGCGAGATTGTCACCAATCGCAGTAAAAAGGCCGGCGAGAATACTAGTATCGTCTGCATTTAAGTCTTTTGATATTGATATTGCTATTGCAGCAGCAGTGAGTACAAGGTCATCTCCGGGAACACACAGAGACATAACTTCACCCCCATACATGATATGCGGGCTAACACGGTCAATGACGTTGTGGCCCAGCCGATACAAAATTGCTTCAGCATGCGGAAGAGCTGCGTTGACTCCCGTCCGAAGCCCGAGTGTTGAAGGCGGCAGTATCAATGCCAATATTGCGGTAAGTATTCCAGCTCAAGGGAGATTATTAGCGAAAAACGACCTGATTAAAAAATGAGGTAAAAAGATGACAACATAAGAATGGCTGAAAAGAAGGATGCAGCGAAAGGTATTACCATGCGTTCACATGGGTGATGTGTAAAAAGCGCTTGCGCATATACGGGTAGCTATCAAGCGGCCGGTTGTCAACATCGTATGTGTGCGCCGCTACAAAAATATTGGAGACAGAAGGAGTTTTACCAACAGATACAACGACTGGAGAATGTACAAATGACTCTCCGTCAAACGAGAGTTGGACTATATCGCCCGGACTGACTTGTGAAATATCCGTTTTTACGGCCACAGGACCAATTTCCTGATTGTTTGTAAGAAAGCGGTACAAGAATTCAACACTCGTCCACGCAGGGGCGCGATTGTAAAGATTATAGTAATACCAACCGAAAGTTGGTTTGGGGTTCATAACACCCGATCCCGCATACAACACTTGTGAAGCAAAATTAGTACAGTCCCCGCCTATATGATCAAAATCGTAATATTGGGGATTGCGCCCTAACGCCCATTTGTGCGCGTAGGCCACGGCATTTGTCCGATTATAGTGCTTTGTTCTCAATCAAAGTACCACCCTTCCTGTGACATCGGCTTTTATGTGCACTCAAGTACATTCTATGCTTGCTAAAATGCATTTGTACTAGGTCAGGAGGTACGCATGACATTGACGCGGGGAGGCGTCGGGGCTTTATCTGGACAAGTAAGGAGAAAAACATAAGAGGAGGAGCGAGATCCAGAGAAAAGTTATCTTGGGATATAAATCACAATGCCTCTATATCGTTTGAGCGTCCTGCCGAGAACAGGCAGGCCGGACTCAAGGCTATTGAACAATATACCCGTCTGCTTAAAACATTTGAGGATTAGAGGGAGCGATTGAATGATTTTCGGTCATAAATGATATTTGGGGCGAATAAAATCAGAAGGTATCTTTTCAAAAGAAGCCAAGCCACATTAGTGAAGGAGCGTGAGCAGTAATGAAATTACAATCACAGAGCAAAGGAGTAAAAAGTATGAAAAAATTTTTAACTATAACCCTTACCCTGGCAATATGTATCGGCCTGATGGCCGCTATGCCACATAAGACCCAGCAGAGCCAAGCCCATGAAATAGCCGAGATAGCCCGGCAGATGGGGCTGCCCGAAGAAGATCCTATCATCGTCAGAGCCAAGGAACTTTGGTGGAATGCAGATGCCAATTTTAAGAATGACCGGGACATGATCGCGACAGTAATTTATAACGAGGCTTGGGGCGGCTGTTCGGATCGGCATCGGGAGCTTGTAGCAGCGGTAGTCGTTAACCGGGTAAACAGCGACAAATTCCCCGGGACCGTCTATGACGTTGTAGTTCAGCCCGGGCAGTATCATAAGGCCTACGTCACGCCCGGAAGCTACTACTGGAATGCGGCGAGAGCGGATCCGACGGCTTGGGCCGAGTGCCAGAGGATAGCGGCAAAGGCATTGAACGGCGAGGTAGAGTGCCCTGCAAATGTGCTGTACCAGGCGGAGGGCACACAGGGGACCGGAACGTATGAAGTTTGCGCGACCAGTTATAGCACTACATATTTTTGCTATGGGTAGTTGGCGGGGCAGTTCTGGCCTCATCTGGTACCGAAATTTAAAAATTGTTTAATAAAACGACAATATTTCAGGAGACGCACATTGAAGTTGAATAATACATAAAAATATGGGATAATGTAGTAACTATATGAGGGGGCTGCCGTATGCTGACATTTGCTATAATATCAATCTCTTGTGCACTTGTCTTTTACACCGTTGGTGTATTTGCTGAAAAAATTGCCGGCTCGCTGAAGCTATGGCATCTTATAATGTTCTGGATAGGGTTTGTTTTTGACTCGACGGGAACAGCTTTGATGAGCAGAATTGCGAAAGAACCGTTACTCGAAAGCTTTCACGGTATTACAGGTCTCATTGCTATAGTTCTTATGGCTGTACATGCCGCATGGGCAACGATAACGTTGATCAGAGGCAATGAAGAGGGGAAGCAGAGCTTTCATAAATTCAGTGTTGTTGTCTGGGTAATTTGGTTGATCCCATATTTATCGGGTTTGATTTTTGGAATGTTGGGATAACCATAGAGTTTTGCACTGATCAGTTTGCAATGCTGTCTGAATAATTTATTATAAATCTGCAGACAGTATTGTAAAACTGATTGGAGGCGGTATTGTGAAAGCTAATCCAGATAACCGTAAAGATAATGTTGAAAGAATCCAGAGAAATATCAATATGACCATCCGCAATATGGAATTGGCCGATGAAATGATGGGAAAGACTGATAATCCAAAAACAAAAGAAGAACTTCGCGCAAAAAATGAGAAACGTGAACAAGCCTTGAAGGGTATGCGCGGAGAAATAAAGGATGAAGCCGACGCCAAGGAAAATAAAAATTTGTGATATGGTGTAGTCGGTATATTTGTGTTGCACGCGCCATGAAGGGGCTTCCGCTTTTTGAAGCGGGAGCCCCTTTCTATTGACTAAGCGTAGAATACATGATTGCCGATTGTAGCGACATATGTGCAGCTTTGCGAAATCCAATGACTTGTGGCTGTCGACGGGTTGAAAAAGAACAGGCTGGCGCCGACTACAGAGGCGCCGTCAAGACACAGTTTTGCGGCAAGTGCGCTCTCGGCTGAAGGCGTATCATAGATCGTACCGTTGGCGACAGGCTGAAACTGAGTGCCCCATTTAGTGTCGAAAATAACGTCGTAGATGGTGTTGGGAAAGCTTGGGCTGGATACACGATTTAGTATGACATTGCCCACCGCGATTTTACCTTTCAGCGTCTCACCGCTGCTCTCTGCGTTTATAATGCGGGACAGCCAGTAAACTGAACCGCTGTCGTAAAAGTAATCACCGGCGGCTATAGTCCCGCTGCCGCTTTTTACAACGGCTGCCTGAGCGCTCCCGTTCCAGCTTACCGCTGCACCAAATGCTTTGGCGAGCGCTCTTATAGGGACAAGAGTGGTTCCGCTGACCAGTTTTATGCCCTCTGATGCGTAGAGCATTCGACCGTTGGCCTGCATATAGCAGTCTCCCGGGCGTGCTGTAAGAGTAAGTGACGGTGTTTTTACTACTGCCTGCCCGTTCTCCCAGGACACTTTGGAGCCGGGGCTGAGCAGATTGCTGACCGCTCTTATTGGAACATAAGTTGTGGAATTATACAGAGTCACGTTCTCTGTTACCGCGGTATTGTCGACCAAGAGAGAGACGGCATTTGCTCTTGGCGCTATTGCGAAAAAAAGAACAACGGCAATGATGGCTGTGAGAATCCGCTTTTTCATAGGGCTCACTCCTTTCAGTTTGATATTGTAACTTCTTGTAACAATTCGTGCAAGGAGTAAGTTCTTCCATCTGATTATGTATGATATACAGTAGAAAACTGCGGGACATTATCTGTCCCGCAGTTTTTATTTCAATCTCATTTCCATGATATCATGAGCTTTTATCTCCAGAGTGTCGTCAAGCGGAGGCAGAAAAATGTCCGGGTATTTCCGTCTCAGAGCCGTGAGCAGGAGCATATCCGCAAACTGCGGGTTCTTCGGCAGAAGCGGGCCGTGGCAGTATGTGCCGAATACATTTTTGTAGCGTGCGCCCTCTGTGCCGTCCTCGCCGTTGTTGCCGAAACCTCTTGACACTTTTCCCAGCGGGGAGACGCCCGCGCCGAGATATGTCTTACCGCTGTGGTTTTCAAAGCCTACGACGGTGCCGCCGTTTTCAGGGGCGCATTCAAACATGTAGTTTCCGATCATGCGCGTCTCGGAAGCAAGTGTATAGAGGTCGAGAGCGCCGATAAAGTCACACTGCTCGCCGCTCCGGGTCCTGTAATACTGCCCCAGCATCTGATAGCCGCCACAGATCGCGAGGAAGACCTTCTCGTCCTCTATGGCCGAAATTATCTCGCGGTCCTTTCCCTTGTGCAGATCCTCAAGTATGACTTCCTGCTCAAAGTCCTGCCCGCCGCCGACAAAGAACAGATCAAACTGTGAGAAGTCTGCCGTATCTCCGATGGCGAGATCTGTGATTTCAGTCTCTATACCGCGCCACTCAAGCCGCTTTTTCATGCAGATGATGTTGCCGGTATCGCCGTAGAGGTTGAGAACGTCCGGGTATAGGTGACATATACTTAGCTTCATAACTGCACCTCCTATTCCCAGAATTGCCTGCCGCCGAAAGCGGCGCTCATTTTCTCCCGCAGCTCCATCATCGCCGTGTATGTCGGCATGATTACGACCGGCAGCTGCTGACTTCGCATGGCGTCTATGAGTTCGTCGTAGTTATCGAAAACGCGGAGCTTGTCCTCCGGTATGCCCGCGTATTTCAGGCGCACCGCCATATCGTAGGCGCGCAAGCCGGTGACGTGGACGGCGTCGAGCCTGTCGCCCATCTCGGCGAGCCTTTCAAAGTTGACATCCCATATCCAGGACACGTCCGTGCCGTCGGCAATACGGTCGTTAAGGCAGCAGACAAACAGAGCTTTTTCCCCCAACCCGGTCAGAAAGTTGAGCACCTGATTGCAGCCCGCGGGATTTTTAATCAGAATCATGCGGGCCTTTGTCATGCCGAGATCAAACTGCTCCATGCGCCCAAAGCCGCAGCTGAAGCTGGAAGCGGCGTCTCTGGCAAGCCCACGGTCAAAGCCCATGAGCTCTGCGACGGCCAGCGCTCCCGCGGCATTGTATATGTTGTAGCCGCCGGGCAGGTTTATGGTCAGCTCCTCAAGGTCGCCGAAGCAGTCTATACGGACGGTTGTGGAGCCTATGTCCGTACTGAGTATCTCCGTGACCGCGAGCTGCCTTTCCGGGCGCTTGAAGCCGCAGCCGGGGCAGAAAAATCCGCCCAGATGACCATATGTATGGTAGCTGTATTCGTATTCGTGCTTGCAGTGTATGCAGTGAGAGGCGTCGGATACCTCGTTGACTGGGTCTTTATAGATCGGTACGTCAACACCGAAATATAAAATTTCGTTCGGCACCTGATCTGCGATAGACACGGAAAGAGAGCAGTCAGCGTTCAGGCAGACCTTGGCGTTGGGCGAGTTTTTTATACCGGTGATTATGTTGCCCAGAGTGTGTGTGACCTCGCCGTAGCGGTCCAGCTGGTCGCGGAACACGTTGGTCACAAGCACGATCTCCGGATCGGTCAAGCGGCAGATCTCCTTTGAAGCCGCCTCGTCGGTCTCTAGTATAGCCCATGCCTTTCTCGGCTTACCCGTAACGGTGCAGTTGTCAATGAACTCGGCCGTAACGCCGGTGATGAGGTTTGCGCCGGAGCGGTTGGCAAAGCAGGGCAGTCCCGCCTTGTCAAACATCTCCTCAATGATGCGGGCGCTGGTGGTTTTTCCATTGGTGCCGGTTATGATGACGCAGCCCACGTCTCTTGCAAGGAAACCTAATAAGTCCGGACATATCTTAAGTGCCACTCCGCCGGGCAGGGTGGTACCTCCGTGCCCCAAAAGGCGCAGGAACTTTTTTGTTACCTTAGAGGCAATTATTGCGGTTGTTGTTCTTAAACTCATATCTTATCGCTTCTCTTCAGTATATTGATCTATTCAATCATAGCGCAGAACTCGCCCTCGGTAAGGACGGGAATACCCAGACTTTGCGCCTTCGTCAGCTTGGAGCCGGATTCCTCGCCTGCGACTACATAACTGGTCTTTTTGGACACAGAGGACGAGACCTTGCCGCCGAAGCTCTCAATGACTGCCGTCGCCTCGTCACGGGTAAACGCGGAAAGCGCCCCGGTGAGGACAAAGGTCATTCCCGCGAAGCGGTTATCGAGCTTTTCCTCGTGGCTTTCAAAGCTGACTCCAGCGTTACGGAGCAGCTTGATCTGGTGGAGGGCCTGGGGATTCCGTAGCCATGAGACAAGGTAGTCTGCCGTTATAGGCCCGATGTCGGGAATACTGCACAGCTCGTCCTCAGTTGAGGAGAGCAATTCGTCGAGGCTTGCGTAATTTGAGGCAAGGGCTTTAGCGGCCTTTGAGCCGACCTGCCGAATGCCGAATGCGCAGAGAAGCTTTGCAAGGCCTCTCTGCTTACTGTTCTCAATAGCCGCCATGAGGTTTTCGGCACTCTTCCTGCCCATGCGGTCAAGAGCCGCAACACTCTGCGCGTCAAGATAGTAGAGGTCAGCCGGGGTTTTCACAAGCCCGCTGTTTATAAGCGCTTCGCAAAGCGAGATGCCCAGCCCGTCAATGTCCATTGCCTCGCGTGAAGCAAAGTGCGCAAGGTGGCGCAGAAGCTGCGCAGGGCACTCTGCGCCGGTGCAGCGGAGTGCTGAGCCGTCCTCGTCGCGGACGACAGGTGAGCCGCACTCGGGGCATAGATCGGGGAATATGAAGGGCTTTGTGCCCCTTGGCCTTTTGGATTTTACGACCTCCAGGATTTCGGGGATGATTTCTCCCGCCTTCTGGATTACAACTGTATCTCCGATTCGGATATCCAAACGGTCTATAATATCCTGATTGTGCAGTGTGGCGTTAGTCACGGTCGTTCCGGCGAGCCTTACAGGAGAGACTACCGCTTTCGGGGTCAGCGCGCCCGTGCGCCCTACCTGTACGACTATATCCTGAACTACGGTCTCCTTTTTCTCGGGAGGGTACTTGTAGGCCACCGCCCAGCGGGGGGCTTTTGCTGTGCTGCCCAGAGCCTTTCTTTTTTCAAGGTCATCAAGCTTTACCACGGCGCCGTCGATATCGTAGGGCAGAGTATCCCGGTTTTCACCCAGCCATTCAATCTGCCCGCGGCAGTCTGAAAAGCCGGAGCAGAGCTTGTAGGGAACTACCGGAAAACCAATATCTTTGAGGTAGTCCAGGGTCTCGGAGTGGGCCGAAAAGTCCTTTCCCTCGGAGTATTGAATGTTGAAGACAATGATGTCCAGCCGCCTTGAGGCGGCAATTTTGCTGTCCAGTTGGCGCAGACTGCCCGCAGCCGCATTCCGGGGATTTGCAAACAGCTTTTCGCCGTCTATCTCGCGCTGTGCATTTAGCTCAATAAAGGTGTCCCGAGCCATATAGACCTCGCCGCGCACTATGAGACGGTGAGGGGCGTTTTCAATGATCTTGGGCAGACTGCGTATGGTTTTGAGGTTTTCGGTAACGTCCTCGCCTTTAAGTCCGTCTCCTCTTGTAGCGCCGCGGTACAGCTTTCCGTCAATATACTCCACAGCCACGGACAGACCGTCGATTTTCGGTTCAGTGACGTATGCTGATTTGCCTTGCAGTACATCGTCTGTGCGGCGGATAAAGGATTCCAGCTCGTCAAAGGAGAATACGTCCGTCAGACTTTCAAGGGGGACGACATGGGTGACAGGGGCAAACTGCGCCAGCGCCTTGCCGCCGACACGCTGGGTCGGGGAGTCGGCGGCTTTGAGCTCTGGATTCTGTTCTTCAAGCTCTATCAGACGTCGCATAAGCGCATCGTATTCGAAGTCCGAGACGCTGGGGGCGTCAAGAACGTAATATTCGTTGTTAAGTTTTTCTATGGTCCGCTTCAGTTCGGAGATTTCGGTTTTTGCATCCATATTGTGCGGCCTTTCGCTTATGGTGTGTTAAGACTCAGGTATGTGTCGGGTACGCTTCCTACTATTATGGTCTCTGCTATGAGCACCTCGCTGAGAACCTTTGTGGACTCGACATGCCAGGGCATGAGTACGTCGATCTCTACCGTCAGCTCAAGTATTATCTGATGCCTTATCTGGTTTATCCCGGCGGCGGCTATTTCATTTCGGAAATCCGCAAATGAGCTTGTAAGCATAATAACCTTGACGGGAATCTTTGGGCCTCGCCCCAGAAGGATGTTGGAGCCCGTGAGGTTTCCTATGGGTATACCGATGTCGATTGCACCGCTGGTGGTGGAGGAAATTACCTCGCGCAGAATTTCTGAGGCGAGGGAATTAATACGTGTCATGTTGGCTGAAATAGCCGTGATGTCGCCGGACTCGTCTTTTTGCAGGGTCACAAAATAGTCATAGTCGTATTTGCCCTCGCTCATCTTCTCGTTGATTTTTTCGTTGACCACGGAAGTGATTATATCGGTCGCGTCGGACAGCGCCATCTGGGTGGCGACGTCCTTAAGAAAGCCGGAGGCCTGTGTGATTAAAAAACCCAGAGCAAAGAGGAGAATGATGACCACGACGATGGGAAAGCGCTGTGGACTGCGCCGTGCAGCAGCACTGTGCAGCCGTCGGCGAAGGGTTTTGTATAACGGCATAAGGTCACCCCCTATGCCACTATATGAGCCGACCGAGAAAATATGTCAGTCTTTGAGCATCTCATCCACGGCGAGCATAACCCCGAGCATGCCGCTCTCAAAGGTAAGCCCTCCCTGCATATAGCCGAGATATGGCTCGCGCATAGGACCGTCACAGGAGAGCTCGATGGACGAGCCCTGTATGAACGCCCCCGCCGCCATGACCACCTCGTCGTCGTAGCCGGGCATAGCCCAGGGGATGGGTGTGACATAGGAGTCCACCGGAGCGCCGTGCTGTATGCCAGCACAGAATTTGAGCAGCTTGTCCGCCGTGCCGAACTCTATCATCTGTATTATATCATAGCGTGTTTCAGAGGGGGAGGGAGAGGTCTTATAGCCCAGCTTTGTGAGCATACCGGAGCAGAATGCGGCTGTTTTCAGCGCCTGTGCCGTAGTGTGCGGCGCCATGAAGAAACCCTGATATAGCGCTCGGTTGTAACCAAGTGTGCTGCCGCACTCACCGCCGATTCCGGGGACGGTCATGCGTATGGCTGCGCGCTCTACGAGGTCGGCGCGGCCCGCTATATAACCGCCGGTGGGGGCGAGTCCGCCGCCGGGGTTTTTGATGAGGGAGCCGGCGATGAGGTCGGCTCCGACCTCGGTCGGTTCGCGCTCCTCTGTAAACTCGCCGTAGCAGTTGTCCACAACTATGTTTGCCGTCTTGTTGACTGAACGCACTGCCGAGATAATCTTTTCAATGTCGCTTGCTCCGAAGGCGCGGCGGCAGCCGTAGCCTCTGGAGCGCTGTATGGCGACGGCGGCGACCTTGGGGTCTGACGCCGCTTTTTTTATACCCTCATAATCCGGCTCATCGTTATCGAGCAGGTCTACCTGGGCGTAATCCACACCATAGAATTTTAGGGAACCGTCACCGTCTCCGGATATGCCGATGGTGCATTGCAGAGTGTCATAGGGCAGTCCCGTGACGGAAAGCAAAGTATCTCCGGGCCTGCAGGCGGCGAAAAGAGCGGTCCCGATCGCGTGGGTGCCGTTTACGAAGCCTATGCGAACAAGCGCCGATTCCGTACCGAAGACCTGTGAATATATTTTTTCCAGAGTCTCGCGCCCAATGTCGTCATAGCCGTAGCCGGTGCTGCCGGCAAAGCAGGCCTCGGATACACGGTTTTCACGGAAAGCGTCCATGACCTTTTCGGTACAGGTCATAGAAACTGCATCTATGCGCGCAAAGGTATGTGCAAGCTCTGCACAGGTCTCGTCAGCCAGGGCTCGGACGCGCGGTGATATATCTTTTAAGCTCATCTTTATTTGTCCTTTATTCAGCCGCTAATTTTCCAAGAAGGAGCGTGGCAAGGCGCGGCATTTCCTCAAAATCGCTTATTTTGGCGACACTCGAGGGGGAATGAATATTGCGCAGCGGCGCGGAGATCGCAATTGTGTCCACCCCGATTCCGCTGCGCTGAACTGCGCTGGCGTCGGTACCGCCCGCGATCATCGTCTTGGTCTGCCACTTTATCTCGTTTTTGTCTGCCAGCTCAGTGATGGTTTTGTAGAGACTGCGGCTGTATATTGTGCCCTTGTCCATGAAGGGTATGACAAGCCCATACCCCAGACGGCATATGCGCTTACCCTCGGGAACTTCCGGCAGGTCTGCGGCCGTTGTACCCTCAAGGACTATAGCGCAGTCCGGCATGACGGTGTTCGCGGCGACCTTGGCGCCGCGGGTGCCGACCTCCTCCTGTACGGTGAAGACAAAGATGCAGTCGCAGGGGAGCTCGCTCTCGATAAGCTCTATAAGAGCGGCGCAGCCCACACGGTCGTCGAGAGCCTTGGCCTTTATAAAGCCGTCGCCGAACTCCTCGATGCCGTCTTCGAACACGACGGGGTCACCTAGACTTACAAGCGATTTGGCGTCCTCGCGGTTTTTAGCTCCGATGTCGATATACATGTCCTCGCGTTTGGGAACGGTTTTTTCTTCGTCTTTATCGACAAGATGATAGGCTTTTATTCCGACAACGCCGAGCGTACGGTTCTTACCGATATATACGCGCTTTCCGATGATTACGCGTCGGTCTATTCCCCCCAGATAGTCAAAGTGGAGATAGCCGTCGTCGTCAATGCCGGTTATTATGAGAGCGACCTCGTCCATATGTGCGCAGAGCATGACCTTCCTTGAGCCCTGCACCTTGCCCTTTTTGCTGACAATAAGATTGCCCATGGAGTCGGTGGTTATTTTGTCCGCATGAGGCATAACGCGCTCTAAAACATAGTTTCGTACGTCGTCCTCATAGCCCGAGGCGCCGCTGAGGGCGCAGAGAGTTTTTACGGTTTCCAGCATTACATATCTTCCTTTCCGAGAGTTTTGACAAATTCGGCAACAAGGTTTGCTACGGCGCTTGCGTCCTCAATGTCCATTGTCTCGACGGGGGTGTGCATGTACTTGATGGGCAGGGAGAGCACGGCGGTAGAGACTCCCTCGCGGCTGACCTGTATAACCCAGCCGTTTGTGCCGGAGCTGCCGCCCATGACCTCTGTCTGGAAGGGAATGTTTTTTTCTTTTGCCACTTCAAATAGCTTGCTTGTTATATTTTGATTCATGTTTGGGCCGACACCGATTGCCGCCCCTGCCCGCATCTCCATGGTCTCGCCCTTTTTGGAGTCGGGGGTTGACGCGTGTGTCACATCTATTGCTATCGCGCAGTCGGGGTCTATTGAGAACGTACCGGTGACGGCTCCGCGCATTCCCAGCTCCTCCTGAGTGCTGATGAGGCAGTATACGTCGACGTCCAGATCGGCGTCTTTGAGCATTTCCATGGCCTTAATGATTATCGACACGCAGGCGCGGTCGTCCAGCGATTTGCCGCAAATGACGTTTTCCGTCAGACACTTGCAGCCTGTCGCAAACACGGCGGGGGTGCCGAGAGGGATACGCCTTTTGGCTTCTTCTTCGGAAAGGCCCACATCGATATAGAGCTTTTTTGCGTCTATTGACTTGTCGGAATCGCCGCTCTCCAGAGCGTGGGGCGGCATGGTGTCGATAACGCCGAAGACAGGAGGATCGGTGAGGATTTTAAGCTCTCTCGCCGGCAGCATGCGGGGGTCTACGCCGCCCAGATTAGAGAAGCGGAGAAAACCGCTTTTGTCAATGTCTGTTATTATAAGGCCGATCTCGTCCATGTGAGCGTCCAGCATAAGCTTCTTTGCTCCGGACTTTCCGCACTTTTTTGCGGCGATGAGGTTGCCCATAGCATCTGTTTTTATCTCGTCCACAAAGGGCTCAAGCAGCTCGGATATGCGCCCGAAAGCTCCCTCTTCAAATCCGGAGGGAGAAGCCAGGTCGCAGAGTTCAAAAATAATTTGCTTTAGTTCCATGTTTACTCCATTTCAAGAACGATTTGACGGAAGGTGTTGCCACGTTCCACAAAGTTTTTAAATTTATCAAAAGACGAGCAGGCGGGTGAGAGCATGACAACATCGCCCTCCCGTGCGCTCTTTGCGGCGGCGAGAACCGCCTCCTTGAAGTCGTCTATAATAAATATGGGCAGGGTCAGGCGGTTGTATCCGGGGGTGTTTAGAACAGCCTGCTTTATGCGATCGGCGGTCTCGCCCGTCAGGTAAAGCGCCTTGACGCGGGCGACGATTTCGGTGCCGAGATCGTCAAAGGGGACAAATTTGTCGTGTCCGCCCGCAATAAGTATCGGTTTGACTTTTGTAAAGCAGCGGAGACCCGCTATTGTTCTGGTGGGGCTCGACGCGATTGAGTCGTTGTAAAATTTGACCCCGTTGAGCTCTCTAATAAGCTCGATACGGTGCGGAACGCCGGGGAAGGTCTTTGCGACACGGCGGAAAACGGCATCCGTTATATAGCCGTCCGCAGCGGCGTAGGCGGCAAGGTAGTTTTCGATATTGTGGTTGCCGGGTATGAGGATCCCCGACGAAGGCATCAGCTCTCTGACCTCATAGTTTCTTGCGGCATAGAGCAGATCCTCGACGCAGAAGGCGCCGTTTATGACCGAGTGGCTGCGGCTGAAATAGCGGATTTCTGAGCGCGCTTCCGAGGCGAAGCTGGCCGAGTACGGGTCGTCGGCGTTGAGAACAAGACGGCATTTTTCGTCCTGCAAACGGAAAATGTTTCTCTTGGCGTTCACATAGTCCTCGAAGCTGGGGTGGACGTCCAGATGGTTTGGAGATATATTCGTTATGACGGCGGTTTCGGGCTTGCACTTCATGCTGTGAAGCTGGAAAGAGCTAAGCTCAAGAACGACGAAGTCATCCGGCTTCATTTCGGGGACTCTGTCCAGCAGGGGGGCGCCTATGTTTCCGCCGAGGAAAACCGTGTGCCCGGCCTCGCGCAGCAGCGTCGAGATTATAGTGGACGTGGTTGTCTTGCCGTCGCTGCCGGTGACGGCAATAGTGTGGCAGGGGCAGACCGCAAAAAACGCCTCCATCTCGGAAGTCAGCACACTGCCGCCTTCTGCCGCCTTCTGAAGCTCCGGTGTGAAGGGGTGCAGGCCCGGCGTGCGGAAAATGACATCCTCGTGCAGGTCGTCAAGATATGCTTTGCCCAGACGCAGCTTGGCACCTTTTTGGCGAAGAGAGTCGGCCTCCTCAAACTGGTCCCCGCTGCGCTTGTCACACACTGTGACATCGCAGCCGTAGGAGAGTAAAAGCTCCGTGAGAGGGGCGTTGGAAATACCGTAGCCCACTACAGCAATGCTGCGGCCTTTCAGGGAGAGCAGGTATTCATTCAAAGTCATGGCGGGTACCACCTTTCAGGTCTAGTATTATATAATGAACTGCAGATTTTTACAACATGTATTGCAAGAAATTGGTGCTTACGTGTGTAGAAAATAGCACAACAATTTTTACAACGGATATTGCAAGATTTTGTATATTATGTTAGATTACTGTTGAGTATAGCATATATAATGCTATACTGCCGGTTAATGATATGTTCAGTGTCCGCAGGACAGAAAGGGAATACTGTGAAAAACATCTGGCACGACATCAACCCTTCAAGAATTTCGCCGGAGGACTTCATTGCTGTTATTGAGATCTCAAAGAACTCCAAAAAGAAGTATGAGCTGGATAAGGAGACGGGGCTTATAATTCTGGACCGCGTGCTCCACACCGCAACGCACTACCCCGCAAACTACGGCTTTATACCGCGGACCTACGGCGATGACAACGACCCTCTTGACGTCCTTGTCCTCTGTTCCGAGGATCTGGACCCGCTGACGCTCGTAAGGTGTTATCCCGTGGGCTACATCTCCATGTTGGATTCAGGCAGAAATGACGAGAAGATTATCGCCATACCGTTCTCCGACCCAACCTTCAACAGCTACAAAGATATAAATGATCTGCCTCCGCACATCTTCGATGAGATGGTGCATTTTTTCAGCGTATATAAGGCGCTGGAGGGCAAGGAGGCGGTTCCGGGCGATGTGAACGGCCGCGAAGCGGCTCTGGAAATAATTGCTAATGCGCAGAAGCACTATATAGAACAATTTTGCTGATAATAAGCACATATTCGGGGAAATCCGCATGTTTTTAACCTTGAATAGGCTTGTACGCAGCGTTATAATAGCCGCAGAGCGGCTATTATAACGGGATTATGGCGCGGCCCGCGGTTCTCGCCGAAGGCATGGAATAGGCGATGCCGATATACCGGGAAGTACTTTGACATGTTATAGCGACAATATTATCCGATGGCCAAAATGTGCGCTCGGGAGCGGAGAGCGGAGCGCCCGCCGCTCCCGTATATGAAAGCCGATTTGCGCGCCTCGGCTATTCACTATTATGCCTGCAGCGGTGATCTCGTTACCGGGGCAGCTTACGGAGGATACAATAAATGACCAAGATCGCACCTTCTATACTATCCGCGGATTTCGCAAATCTGAAGAGCGACGTTGACGACGTCAGAGAGGGGGGAGCCGACTATCTTCACGTAGATGTGATGGATGGCATCTTCGTTCCCAACATATCCATAGGCATACCTGTCGTAAAGTCTCTGCGCAGGGCCACCGATATGTTTCTGGATGTTCATCTAATGATCGACAGACCCCACCGCTATGTAGAGGACTTCTGCGATGCAGGAGCCGATCTGGTCGTTTTTCATATTGAGGCTGATCAGCCTCAGGACATTATGGCGGCAATACAGACCGTCAAAGACTGCAATAAAAAGGTCGGCCTGGCATTGAAGCCCAAGACGCCCGCCGAGACCGTCATTCCCTACCTTTCTATGCTGGATCTTATGCTTATAATGACAGTGGAGCCGGGCTTCGGCGGTCAGAGCTTCATGGTGGAGCAGCTTCCTAAAATCAACTCCGTCCGCAGGATGATCGAGGGGATGAACCCCGAATGTGAACTGGAGGTGGACGGCGGAGTAGATCCTGTCACTGCAAAGCTCTGCAAGGTCGCTGGGGCGAATGTTCTCGTTGCCGGCAGCGCAATATTCAGGAATGAGGACAGAAAAGCCGCCATAAGCGCGATACGCAGCGCTTGATTTCGATAATTTTTACTTAATTCAGTGGTTATAATCAAGGAGTATTGAATGTCATTTTTTCCTCCCTCTCTTGAGGCGCTTATAGACAAATTTGCGTCTCTGCCCGGTGTGGGCAAAAAAAGCGCCCAGCGTCTGGCTTTCTATATTCTCAGTCTGCCGGACGGTGAGGCCGAGAGCTTTGCCTCAGCCATAATCGACGCTAAAAATAGAGTCCACAGCTGTCCCGTATGTCAAAACCTGACCGACGGTGAAATGTGCTCCGTCTGTACCGACGAGCGGCGTGACAAGGGCGTCATATGCGTTGTTGCCGAACCGAGGGACGTCCTATCTTTCGAGCGTGGGCGAGAGTATAAGGGAGTATATCACGTTCTCCACGGAGTGATGTCGCCTATGAACCATATAGGACCGGACGACCTCAGAATATCCGAGCTTATAGAGCGCGTCTCTTCGGGAGGCGTGCGTGAAGTTATAATGGCGACCAATCCCGATACCGAGGGCGACACTACCGCTATGTATATATCCCGCCTGATCAAGCCGTTTGAAGTCAAGGTTACACGGCTTGCCTATGGAATTCCCGTGGGGGCCAACCTTGAATATGCCGACGAAGCTACGCTTGCACGGGCGCTTGAGGGCAGACGCGAAATGTAGCTCTACAAAAAAACTTGCATTTTTCACAAAATAATGCTAAACTAATTGTACAAAGCTGATAAAGGCGTGCTTTATTAACTGGTATGTTTGGTGCTGTGAGCGCACTTTATATAATATTCAACTACATATAAAAGATGGGGCTCGGGTTTATTATAGCCGCGGTGCAGGGCGGTTATAATTATATACGGGTACCTATTTGGGTAAGAGCGGCAAAGCCTGGGCTATCTGCCGGTACAGCGCTCATTACCTTGAATTTTTGCGCCCGGCGGCGGGCCATCAACACATAAATCTAACTCAAAGGAGAAACTGATAAATGGCATCAAAACTAAAAATTATTCCGATCGGCGGACTGAACGAGATCGGGAAGAACCTGACCGTCTACGAGTATGGCGACGATATTCTCGTTGTGGATTGCGGTCTGGGCTTTCCCGATGAGGAGATGTACGGTATTGACATTGTCATCCCCGACTTCACGTATCTCGTTCAAAACAAAAACCGCATCAGGGCGATAGTCCTGACCCATGGCCATGAGGACCATATAGGCGGTCTGCCTTACCTCATGCGCGAGGTCGAAGCCCCTCTGTATACCACCCGTCTGACCGCGGGGCTTATAGAGTCGAAGCTTGAGGAGCACGGTCTTCTCGAAAAAACAAAGATAGTGACTCTGAAAGCCGGCGACAAGTTTAAGGCCGGCTGCTTTGAGGTGGAGTTTATACACGTAAATCACAGCATTGCGGACTCTGTGGCGCTGGCGATCAAGACTCCCATAGGCACCCTCGTACACACCGGAGACTTTAAAATCGACGTCTCGCCCATCGACGGCGATATGATCGACTTGACCCGCTTCGGCGAACTGGGCAAAGAGGGTGTTTTAATGCTCCTCTCCGACTCGACAAACGTGGAAAAGCCCGGCTACTCTGAATCAGAGAGCAAGGTCGGAGCACGCTTTGATCAGCTTTTCAAGGACTGTAACAAGCGTATAATAGTCACAACCTTTGCTTCAAATGTCCACAGGCTCCAGCAGATAATAAACAGCGCTGCGAAGTACAGGCGAAAGGTCGCAATTACCGGCAGGAGTATGGAGAACATCATGAAAGTCTCCGTGGAGCTTGGCTACATGGATGTTCCCAAAGACACTCTCGTAGATATCAACCAAATAAATACCGTACCCAAAAACAAGCTGTGTATAATCACCACGGGCAGCCAGGGCGAGAGCATGTCCGCCCTTTACCGAATGGCCTTCTCCGGACACCGCCAGGTGGAGATAGACGCGGGCGACCGTGTGATAATCTCCGCATCCGCCATCCCCGGCAATGAAAACACCGTCAGCCGTGTAATAAACGAGCTGTTTATGAAGGGCGCAGAGGTGCTCTATGACCGGCTGGAGGAGCTGCACGTTTCCGGCCATGCCTGCAGGGAAGAGCTGAAGATGATAATCGCACTGACAAGGCCAAAATTTTTCATGCCCCTGCACGGTGAGCAGCGCCATCTCCATACCCATGCGGCAGTGGCAAAGTCCATGGGCATCCCCGTGAACAATGTCGTGATCGGAGAAATCGGCAAGATAGTCGAGGTCACAAAGAAGAGCATAAAGCTTGGGGGCAGCGTCCCCTCCGGGAAGGTGCTTGTGGACGGTACGGGAGTGGGCGACGTGGGCAGCGTAGTTCTGCGCGACAGGCGTCATCTGGCTCAGGACGGCATGCTGGTTGTGATCATGACGCTGTCCTCAGAGGACGCGAGCCTCATCTCCGGACCGGATATCGTTACCCGAGGGTTCGTATATGTCAAGGAGTCGGACGACCTTATGAAGGAGCTGCGCCGCGTCACTCTTGAGAGTATAGAGTGCTGCGAAAAGAACAACATTACCGACTGGGCGACAATCAAGACGAAGGTCAAGACCAATCTGTCGGGATATCTCTATAAAACCACAAAGCGCAGCCCCATGATCCTGCCGGTCATAATGGAAGTATAAGTAATAACCGCCACATCAGAAAAACCGATGTGGCGGAATTTATGAGGGAGATATGAGTATACCTGTTTTTGACGCACACTGCGATACTATCTGCGAAGTCGTGAGACAGAAAGAGAGATTGCGCTGCAACCGCCTGCATGCCGATCTTGAGCGAGGGCGGAAGTTTGAGCCCTACGCACAGATTTTTGCGATCTTTGACCGCCCGTGGGACTCTGATCAGTACCCCGCGGATTATGCGAGGGATTGGCCGGAAAAAGTGCTTACAAAGCTCTGTGACGAGTTGCTGGCTAGGCTGCTTGATGAATTTTATGTAAACCGAGATATTCTCGTCCACTGCAGATGTGCCGGGGATGCAAAGCTTGCCGCAGACGGTGGAAAGATTGCGGCTTTTATAGCGATAGAGGGAGCAGAGCTGTTGGGCTGCGACCTTGAGGCGCTCCGCCGTGCATATGCGAATGGTGTACGTTATGTAAACCTGTGCTGGAACTATGACAATGCGCTCTGCGGCGCTGCAAACGGGGCCGGGGCTTATGGTCTTACAGAAAAGGGAGCACGGTTTGTAGCCGAGATGCAGGACCTTGGTATGGCTGTAGATCTCTCACACGCTTCGGAGCGGGCTTTCTGGGATGTTGCCGAGATTACTAAGCGCCCTATTATGGCGGGGCATTCCAATTCTAAAGCCATATGCGATAACCCCAGGAATCTCACCGACGAGCAATTTCTCGCACTGATTGAGCTCGGCGGCGTGGCGGGTCTGAATCTGTGTCCCAATTTTCTCAATGAGAGCGGGGAGGCCGGCATTGAGGATATCATTCGACACGCGGAGCATTTTCTCTCGCTGGGCGGAGAGCGGTCACTGTGCCTCGGCGGCGATCTCGACGGTATCGACACAGCTCCAAAGGGTATAAAAGGAATACAGGACTACGATAAGATATATGAGGCAATGCTTCGGAGAAATTATCCCGAAAGCCTTGTACGAGACATATTTTACAACAACCTTATGAGATTTTCGGAGGCTGCGCTGTGAACATACAGATATTCGGAAAGGATAAATGCTTCGATACGAGGAAGGCTGAGCGCTATTTCAAAGAGCGCAGGATCAAGTATCAAAAGATTGATCTGCCGCGTTACGGCATGGGACCGCGTGAGCTGGAGGGTGTGGTGCGCTGTGTGGGGCTGGATGCTGTTATTGACGAAAAGGCGAGGGACGCAGAACTTATAAAATACCTTGCCTATGACGAGGACAAGCTGCAGAAGCTTCTGGAAAACCCGTCCCTTATTAAAACTCCTGTAGTGAGAAACGGCAAGCAGGCTACTGTCGGCTACTGTCCGGAGGTCTGGAAGAGCTGGGAGTAAAACAAAAAACAGCCGCTATTAGCGGCTGTTTTTTGTTTTATGGATGGATTTTAGTCCATAACATAGGGCAGGAGAGCTACCTGACGGGCTCTCTTGATAGCATCAGTAAGTTCGCGCTGATGGGCGGCGCAGGTTCCGGTAGTGCGGCGCGGCAGAATCTTTCCGCGCTCAGACAGGAAACGGCGCAGCTTAGCGGTGTCCTTGTAGTCTATATGGTCGTTCTTATCAACGCAGAACTGGCAAACTTTTCTGCGCTTACGGTTCTTGTTCCTGTTATCTCTATCAAATGCCAAGTTCAATTCCTCCTAACTTTGGAATATTGAAAAAATGTGTTGTCTTGCTCAGAAGGGCAGATCGCCGTCTCCGCTGTCAAGCTCGGAAAAAGCGGAGCCTCTGGATTCATTTTCGAATCCGCCTGCCGCGGGAGAACTCATGCGGCTGCCTTCACTGTTGTCGCGGTGCTTACTCTCGCCGAAATAGATGTTATCGGCGACAACCTCGGCGCTTCTGCGCTTGTTGCCTTCCTTATCCTGCCAGTCGCGAATCTGCAGACGACCGCTGACGACCGCCATACTGCCTTTGTTGAAGTATTTGGATACAAATTCGCCGGTCTGACGCCAAGCGACACAGTCGATGAAGTCCGTCTGCCGCTCACCGCTGTCCTTAGATGCGAAATCGCGGTCAACTGCGAGAGAGAAGGAAGCTACCGGAGTTCCGGATTGCGTGTAACGAAGCTCGGGGTCACGGGTCAGCCGACCCATAATAACGATGTGATTGAGCATAAGATACTCCTTATTCGTATCTGACGGTGATGAGACTGCGGATTACGCTGTCATTGATGCCGAGGATACGGTCGAGCTCCTTGGGAAAATCGGGAGAGGATGTGAACTTGACGAGGACGTAATAACCCTCTGAGAGATAGTTGATCTCATAAGCGAGCTTGCGCTTGCCAATAAGCTCCATCTCATCAAGAGTTCCGTGCTGCTCGACAAGTGCCTTGAATTTGTCTACGACTGCTGTGGTCTCTTCCTCACTGAGGTTCGGGTTAATGATATACATCAGTTCGTACTTTTCTGTGGCCTTTGCCATTTGTGCACCTCCTTTTGGACTAATGGCCCTTTACCTTTAATAAAGAGCAAGGATAGCCTGCCTAATATGGCAAGCTATCCTATTATATACAATAATTTGAGAATGTCAAGTTATCAAAGCTCAAAAAGTGACTATTTGAGGCCAATGGTGATGATTGCCATCGTATAGACTTCATCGGCGTTGCAGCCGCGGGAGAGATCGTTGATGGGGGCGTTCAGACCCTGCAGAATGGGGCCGTATGCTTCAAAGCCGCCGAGACGCTGGGCGATTTTGTAGCCTATGTTGCCGGCTTCGATGTTTGGGAAGATGAAGGTGTTTGCCTGACCGGCGACGGGAGAGCCCTTGCACTTCTGCGCGGCCACGACAGGTGATACTGCCGCATCGAACTGGAGTTCGCCGTCTATAGCGAGGTCGGGAGCCAGCTCTTTGGCCCTCTCTGTGGCGTCGTGGCTGAGCTGGACAGTGCCGCCTTTGCCGGAGCCCTTGGTGGAGAAACTAAGAACTGCAACCTTTGGGTCAATGCCAAAGAACTTTGCGGTGCGGGCGGTCTCAACCGCGACCTCTGCCAGCTTGTCGCTGCCCTTGAGGGTCACGTTGCCTTCCTTGTCCTTTGAATCGGGATAGTCAATGTTGATTGCGCAGTCGCCCATTGCTATGCGTTCGTTGCCGCGGACGAGAATAAAGCTGGAGCTTACGAGGTGGGCGCCGGGCTTGGTCTTGACAATCTGGAGTGCGGGACGAACGGTGTCAGCGGTTGAGTAGGTAGCCCCGCCGAGCAGGCCGTCTGCCTTGCCCATTTTAACTAGCATCGTACCGAAATAGTTGCCTTTTTTGAGGAGTTCGCGGCATTCGTCCTCTGTCATCTTGCCCTTGCGGAGTTCGACCATCTTTGTAACCATTTCATCAAATTCCGGGTAATTAAAAGGATCTAAAACTTCAGCTTTGCTGATATCGAAGCCGCCGGCTTTGGCCGCTTCATTGATTTTGTCCGGATTGCCGCAGAGTATAACATCCATAATATCGTCCTTTATAAGACGTGCGGAAGCCTCAAGGATGCGGGGGTCCTCTCCCTCGGTAAAGACGATCCTTCTGCGGTCGTTTTTAAGTACTTTGAGAATTTCTGTGAGCATATTAAGTTCCTCCAATGAATTTAAAACTTGTAACATTATACACCTATCGTAGGAAATTACAAAGGGAAATTGTATGATTCTGTCATATTCCCTGTTAATTCGTCTTTTCAACGGCATACGCTTGTATTTTTAGTGTAAAACTGCTATAATATCTGAAAATTATGGTACAAAGGGGAAGCATAGAATGCCGGAGGAATGGTACGATAAAGCCCGCTTTTACAGACGTTTTTGCTTCAGATTCGGTGATTGCGACCAAAACAAGACCGCCAGTCTTTTCGCAATAATGAAACTGTTCAGCGAAATGGCGGGCGAGGACTACGAGGGGAGAGGGCTTGGACACACGGTGCTGTGGGAGCACGGGCAGGCTTTTCTGCTGTCGCGCATGTCTCTGCGCTTTCACCGGACGCCGCGTTACGGAGAGCGGACAGTTGCAGTGACATGGGAGCGTTTTGCCAAGGGAGTGTTCTTCTACCGGGATTATGAGATCAGAAGCGAGAGCGGTGAACTTCTTGTCTCGGGAACCAGTCTGTGGTTTATAGTAAATCCCCTGTCACGAGAGGTGCTGCGCCCCGATATGCTTATGGGCGGGGTCCTTACAGGCGACCCCAGAGCGGCAGAATGTGCCCCGTGTAAAAAGGTACGTAGGAATGATTCTCTGCCTCTGCTGGGCCTGAGGGAGATTTGTTTTTCCGATATTGATGCAAACGGGCATGTCAACAACGCTGTATACGGGAAAATAGCCGACGATTTCCTACCTGACGAGTACAGAAGGCTCGGCGTTAAAGACATCTTTATTGAGTTCAAAAGCGAGACCGTACAGGGTGATACGCTGGAGATAAAGGGCGCACCTACGGAAAACGGTTTTTCCGTTCAGGGTATTTCAGGTGAAAAGTACGGCTTTGGCGTTGAATTCGGGTTTTGATTATACATATACATTATAATATATAGGATGGCAAATTCAGGGCAATACATTAGAATAATTGCTCTCGCCCCCATCGCTCCGAGACTTTGGTATCGGGGCGGTTTTTTTGTGGAAAAGAGTAGGTACAGATAAGCAGCGGCCGTGTTGAGATGCAAGATAACCTGCAAAAGTTCTGAAATAATTTACAAAAAGAAACAAAAAGTTACGCTAATAAGCGGTAAAACTACTAAAAATTACGTTAAATAATTAACTATTATTGAAATGCATAAATTCTTGTGCTAAGATAGCCACCATGCGCTGAAAAAGCCCTATTTTTTGACCGGAAAGTGGGGGTTAATAACATGTTAACCCGCTAAATAATGGAAGAAGTGGGGAATGATTAGAAAACGGATGATTTGAGTGAGAAGTTGCGCGGTATGAACCTAAAGTGACATGTTTCTCAATTTTGCAATGATATTATTGCAGCAATCATGATTGTATAAATCCGGTTTATTCGCGCGATAAGGCAACCTAAAAGGAGGTATATCTATGAAACGATGGATTACTATATTGCCTGTAATTGTAGTTATGGCGGTACTTCTTGGGACAAACGCATATGCGGCATACGACCCCAATGTTGACTATACCGTTGCCATGGTCGATGCTGCGATATGCGGCGATTATGAGCGGGGGTATGCTGCTCAGGATGCAAGAAATGAAAAGATTGATAATCTCGGAATGGCTTACAACAAAATCGACTTTGGCGATCTGATGCTTCTGTCTAAGATAATTTATGCGGAAGCGGGCTCCGAGTGGCTCAGCGACGATTGGAAAATGTGCGTTGGTGAAGTTGTACTTAACAGAGTTGAAAGCCCGGAATTCCCTAACACCATTTCAGAGGTAATTACCCAGCCGGGACAGTATTACGGAGTAAACAGCGGCTATTTCAACAGCCTTCTGCCCAGCTACCGCTGCGCCAGGATAGCGGTAAGACTGCTGAACGGCGAAAGGCTATTGGAACCCTCGGTGGTGTTCCAGGCAAACTTCAGACAGGGCAGCGGTACATGTCAGTCGTATTACGACAAATACCTGGGTTATACTTACTTCTGTTACAGCAACAGAATGGATCTCTACAGCGGCAAGAAAGTATAAGCATTATAAGTTTCTCAGGCGAAAGGCCGAAGCTATATAGCTTCGGCCTTTCGGGTTAAATTAAAATATGTCCTGCTTGACCTTTTCGGGCGGCGTTTCTAAAATACTTGGATTCCGAAGATAATATTTTACATATTTGAGCGCGTTGGCAAGGTAATAACCGTCCGTGGTTCTCTCATCAGCAGTTACGCGGAAGTCTATGTATTTGCGCTCGACGGGCTTGCCGTTGAGGTCCAGCTCCAGCATGCGGTATTTAGCGCCGAAGGCAAGAAAGACCGGCAGATTGCCAAAGTTATATATATGGTGGTAAACCGGCGGGATACCTAGAGAACCCAGATCGGTGATAATAAGTGAGCCGTGAAATGGGCTTGCGTCGATAAGTGACTGGGGCAGCCAGCCCAGATAGTCGAGACCTCGTATTATACTTAGTAGTAGGTTGAACAAGATGCGGGGCAGCTTTGTAAATGACTCTGCGATCTTGTCTGTGGAGTTGCCGCCATCGTTGACCTTTATCTCATCTATGGCCTCGTTCATCTTGCGGTATACATCATATATAGTATCCGTAGGCTCAAACTTGACTTTTATTGAAGACTCCTCGGCCTCTGTCGTAAGTGAGTGCTTGACGGTCATAAGGATTTCAATACTGTTGCGCGCATATATGCGCTGTCCGGAGACAAAACGGTTTATGCCGGGCCAGACTGTTATTGTCCGGATATAGGCTGCAACGAACAGGTGGAGCATTCCCATTCCCGCATATCCTTCAGCACGTTTTTTGCGCAGCCAGCGGTCAATTTCCGTGACCTCGACTTTGTCTGAGAAGTAGTTGCAGGCGTCGTTGCGCTGCTTCATGATGAAGGGTGTAAATTTATTGTAGGCGGGGAAAGAGCGCAGGAGACGCCCGTCCTTTCTGTCGCCGATTCTGCGCCTGTGTGTGTTGTCACCCATAGATTCAAGCCTCCGTTGAAATTCCAATATCTATGTATATTATCTTTATTTTTTTATATTTGCATTATGTTTGCACTATTGCAAAAAACATTATATATGAAAACTATTTGTATATCAAGTATGAATAGAAAGCAAGTATTATTTAATTTATTAAAAATGATAGTTTTGCCGAGCATAAAAGAACAAAGATTGGAACTAATTTTGATGTCGGATCACCAAAAGCTGTTGCCATTTTTTACACAATAGAATACAATATGGCTATGCAATAAAGAATATATGATAAAATTGCTGAACAGTAGCGATGAAAGACCGCACAAGGAGTGTGATATAATGTCATTGGAAGCAATCGAAACAATAAGCGCAGCGGAGGAGAATGCAAGAACGAAAAAACGTGAAGCCGCCGCAGCAGCCAAAAAGATGATTGCCGATGCGGAAGAACAAGGAAAGAAGATTGTCGAAGCTGCAAGAGAGAGAGCCACCTCTGAGCTAAGCGAGCAAAACAGGAGAGCCCAGGAGAAGACGAGAGAGGAAGCCCTTGAGCTGGCACGCAATACCGAGAACCGGAAGGCCGCCATGCTCGTAAAAGCCGAGAGCAGGGCGGATAGGGCCATAAATATTGTTGTCGAAAGGATCGTGAGCGGCTGATGGCCATAGTTAAAATGAAAAGGCTTAAGCTGGCTGCGGTAAAATCCGAAAGGGAGGAGCTGCTGCGTCAGCTTATGCTTCTGGGCTGCGTGGAGATCTCGGAGCCGGAGCCTACCCCGGAGGACAGCGAATACGCAGGTATTCTAAAAAAAGAGGCTGCGGGTGCATACGAGCGAAAGAGCGACTATGACGAGCTGTGCTGGGGCGTGACTCTTTTGGACAAGTATGCTCCGCAGAAAACCAAGCTGCTCTCACCCAGATCCTGCGTCAGCCGTGATTCGGTTATGGACGAATCCAACCTTCAGCGGTTTCTGGAACTTGCAAAGAGGATGAACGTCACCGACGACCATATCCGCACAATTGAAGCCAGACAGAGCAATATTCTAGGCAATCTGGAGAGTCTGGAGCCATGGAAAAATATGGACGTACCTCTGGACCTTACAGAGACCAAAACCTGCTGCATTACACCGGGAATGATACCGGCGACAGTTGAGCTTGACGATGCCATGCGGGCTATGGACGAGTCCGGGTATGAGGCGGGCCTTTTTGAAATATCTTCAGATAAGGACATGCACTATGTCCTGCTGGTCGCCATGAAGGACAGGTATCAGGACGTAACCGAGCTGCTGAGGGCATTCGGCTTCTCTGCTGCATCGACTACGAATCTCCACGGTACGGTCCAAAGAAATATAGACCGCATGAATGCCGAATTGGACGAGCTTGAAAACAAGAAGAAGCTGCTGGCTGCGGATATAATCGCGGTTGCACCCGTCAGGGACGAGATGAAGCTCTGTGCCGACCGGATGTTTACCAAGCTTCAGAGGGCGGAGAGTGCGGAAAGACTCCTGTATACACAGTCGGCATATATTTGCGAAGGCTGGTTTCCCGCGGAGGACGAGGGGAGGCTCAACGAACTCCTCTCAAGATATGACTGCGCATGGGAGACCTCCGACCCGGATCCCGAGGATTATCCAACTGTCCCCGTGAAGCTCAAAAACAACAGGATTACAAGACCGCTGAATATGGTGACAGACATGTATAGCCTGCCTGCCTACGACGGACTTGATCCGAACCCCCTTATGATGCCGTTTTTTGTTCTGTTCTACGGTATAATGATGGCGGATATGGGCTACGGTTTGCTTATGATGCTGGCCGGATACATTGTTACTAAGGTCAAAAAACCACGCGGGACATCTCGGAATTTGTTTGAACTCATGTTTGTGTGCGGTATTTCGACCTTTATCTGGGGTGCTGTAACCGGCGGCTTTTTCGGCGACGCTCCGTTTCAAATTGCGAAGATTATAAACCCGAATACTACATTTTCCGGACTTCCCTCGTTATTCACCCCTCTGAACGACACGCTGTATGTTCTGCTGGGATCGATGATCCTAGGCTTAATCCAGATAATAACGGGAATGATAATAAGCTTCGTCAAAAAGACAAAGGACGGCCATTTCTGGGATGCGCTTATGGACGAGGGGTCCTGGTGGCTGGTATTTATCGGAATAGCTGTAGGCGCCCTCTGCGGATTCTGGTGGATCGCGATCGCCGGCGTGGCGGCTCTGATATGCACACAGGGCAGGGACAAGCCTACCGTAGCTGGAAAAATCGTCGGAGGTATAGCCAGCCTGTACGATATAACGGGCTATTTTGGAGATATCCTGTCATACTCCCGTCTTATGGCGCTTATGCTTGCAGGCAGCGTCATTGCGCAGGTATTCAACACCTTGGGCGCAATACCGGGAAACATAATTTTTTTCCTGATTGTTTTTGTCATCGGGCAGAGCCTGAACTTCGGGCTCAACCTGCTTGGATGCTATGTCCACGACCTGCGTTTGCAGTGTCTTGAATACTTTGGCAAGTTCTATAAGGACGGAGGCCGCCGCTTTGAGCCTCTGGCTATCAATACAAATTATTATGATGTGGTCGACTGACTGCGGTTTTTCAAACAAATAAGGAGGAAAAAACAATGGATTTTCTGAACAGTACAGGCGGAATGGGAATGGCTATAGGCCTTCTGGGCGCGGGACTTGCCGCGTTTCTGGCGGGAATCGGAAGTGCCAAGGGTACAGGCATCGCCGGCGAAGCGGGCGCGGGCCTTCTCAGTGAAGATCCCACCAAATTCGGTAAAGTTATGATCCTTCAGGTCATCCCCGGAACACAGGGCCTGTACGGGCTGGTTGTATGGTTTTTCGCTATGCTGCAGATGGGCGTGCTCGACGGAACGGCTATCGACCTTACGGTAACTCAGGGACTGCAATACTTTGTAGCATGTTTGCCCATGGCTTTCGGCGGAATGCTCTCCGCTATTGCCCAGGGACGTGTTGCGGCCAGCTCCATAAACATTCTTGCCAAAAAGCCAGACGACTGGTCCAAGGGCATGATACTGTGCATTACAGTTGAGTTCTATGCGATTCTTGCGCTTCTGGCTTCGTTCCTTATGATTCTGAACGTCGCAAAATAACCATAAAGGCTGGTCAATCATGAACGGTATCAACAAAATAACCGACCGCATTGCCGCCGAAACCCAGGGAGAAATAAATGCAGTGCGGGCGGAAGCGGAGGCAAAGTGCCGCGAAATAATAGCGTCCTATGAAAAACAGGCACAGGACGAATATGAGAGATTAATAATGGAGGGTACAGAAGACGGTGCCCTCCAGACGGAGCGTCTGAAAAAAGCGGCGGTAATGGAGGCAAAGAAGTCCGTTCTTACCATGAAGCAGGAAGCGGTGGACAAGGTGCTCGAAGCGTCGGTCAAGCGCATATGCGATATGCCGGAAGAGCGGTATATAACGTTTCTGGCAAAGCTTGCCTCTGAGGCTGCGTTTACCGGTACCGAGGAGGTCATTTTTAACAGGCGCGACTGTAAGTCCGGTACTGCCAGAGCTGTAGTTGCAAAGGCCAATGAGCTGCTCAAGAAGCGCGGTATTCTTCCAAAGCTCACTGTCAGCTCAGAAAACGGCAGCTTTTCCGGCGGCATTATCGTAAAACAGGGAGATATTGAGGTAAATTGCTGTGTCGAGACTCTTGTAGAGATGAGCCGCGATAGGCTGGCAGCTGAAATTGCCGGAGCACTGTTTGACGAATGATTCGCAAAAGGCGGCTTTTTGCCGCAGCAAGGAGGAAGACTCTTGTCTGGAAGTAGAATTAAGGACCGTGACTACCTTGCGGTTTCGGCAACCGTCAGAGCGCGTGAGGGCAAAATGCTCACACGCGAGAAAAAGGAACGTATGATAGACGCCTCATCGTATGAAGATGCCGCAAAGATGCTCACGGAGTGCGGATATGAGGACATGTCCGCCATGAATGCCACCCAGATCGAGGAAGCTCTTTCAAAGCACAGAACCCGCATTTTTTACGAGATCGAAGAGCTGGTTCCGGAGAGGGAAGTCGTCGACGCATTCAGACTCAAATACGATTATCACAACGCCAAGGTCCTCGTCAAGGCGGAAGGGGCGAATATCGACGGAGAGTATCTGATGTCGGACAGCGGCAGAGTGCCGCCTAAGGAGTTTGCCGAGGCCTACCATACGAGGGATTACCGCTGCTTGTCCAGCAAGCTGTCTGCAGCTTTGGAGGATGCGCGAGGAGTTTTGAGCAGGACCGGAAATTCACAGCTTGCCGATTTTATTCTCGATAAGGCGTACTTTGAGGAACTGCAGGAGATGGGAGAGCGGCTGTATTGCCCCTTCCTCGCCGAATATACCGCGCTCTCCGCGGACGCAGCCAATCTCAGCGCCGTAGTCCGTACAGTGCGTATGGGTCGAGACTTTGACTTCTTTAAAAAGGCAATGGTCGGCGGAGGCGGTATTGATGCGGAGAAAGTCGCGATGTCGGCTATTTCTGGGGACGGCTTTGCGCAAATGCTCAAGGGCACTCCTTTCGAGCAGGCGGCTTCGGCGGCGGAAGAGGCGGTCAAGGGATCTAAGCTGGCGGCTTTTGAGCTGTCAATACAGAAGGTTATGACGGACTTTTTAAGGAAATCCGTTTTGACAAGCTTTGGAGCGGAGTCGGTCATAGCATATCTTGCCGCAGTCGAGGATGAGATTACCGCGGCGAGAATGATTTTAACCGGCAAGCTCTCCGGTATTGATTCCAGGCTCCTGAAGGAAAGGCTGAGTGATTAGATGCTGAAAATAGCCGTTTTAGGCGGAAGAGCGACCGTTATGGGCTTCAAGGCCTTGGGACTGGATGTGTATCCGGTGGAGACGGATGAAAAGGCCCGCGAGACATTTAAGCGGCTCACAAGAAACGACGACGAATATGCCATAATATATGTCGAGGAGAGCTACTATAAGTGCCTCTCCCAGGAGATCGATAAATTTAAGGATCGTCCGACTCCCGCAGTCATCCTTATTCCGGGCAGAGAAGGCCCTCTCGGGTTTGGACAATCTGCTCTCAAGGCCGCTGTGGAGCGCGCCGTGGGCAGCGATATCCTTTAATAATGAAGGCAGGTATTTAGATGAGCGGAACAGTTACAAAAGTATCCGGCCCTCTAGTTGTTGCGGAGGGACTTGCGGACGCCAACGTTGCGGACGTTGTCCGTGTCGGTAAGCAGCGTCTTATCGGCGAAATACTAAACATGACGGGTGACAGCGCCTCTATTCAGGTCTATGAGGAGACCAGCGGTCTGGGACCCGGAGCGGTCGTCGAGACAACGGGTTATCCTCTCTCTGTAGAGCTGGGACCCGGTATGCTCAACGGTATATACGACGGTATACAGCGTCCCCTGACGGAAATCCGTGAAATAAGCGGGCACACTATAGCGAGAGGAATCGATGTTCCCGCGCTGAACCGTCAAAAGCTATGGGAGTTCGTCCCCACAGTCAAGATCGGTGACAGAGTAGTTGTCGGAGACGTCATAGGTACAGTGCAGGAGACAAGCGCGATTCTCCATAAGATTATGGTTCCTGTTGGCATATCCGGTGAAGTCGTCTCTGTTCAGGAGGGGAGCTATACCGTTGAGGACACAGTGTGTCTTGTGAAAAGCGCCGACGGAGTCAACCACAAGCTGAGCCTCATGCAGAGGTGGCCTGTACGCGTTAACCGCCCCTACGAAAAAAAATACGTCCCGCTGAGACCTCTCTGCAGCGGTCAGCGCGTTATCGACACGCTTTTCCCGCTGGCAAAAGGCGGTACGGCGGCGGTCCCCGGCCCCTTTGGCAGCGGTAAGACCGTCGTTCAGCACCAGCTTGCAAAGTGGTCGGACGTGGACGTCGTCGTCTATATAGGCTGCGGTGAGCGCGGCAACGAGATGACCGACGTACTCATGGAGTTCCCTGAACTGAAGGACCCCCGCAACGGCGAGCCCCTCATGAAGCGGACCATCCTTATTGCAAACACCTCTGATATGCCGGTCGCGGCACGTGAGGCATCCATATATACAGGCATAACGATTGCAGAGTATTTCCGCGACATGGGCTACGATGTCGCCGTCATCGCGGATTCAACCTCCCGCTGGGCGGAAGCGCTCCGTGAGATGTCCGGACGTCTTGAGGAGATGCCGGGCGAAGAGGGCTATCCCGCATATCTTGCCAGCCGTCTGGCACAGTTTTATGAACGGGCGGGAGTTGTGGAGTGTCTCGGCAGCGATGTCAGAAGCGGCAGCCTCACAGCTATCGGGGCCGTCTCCCCTCCGGGCGGCGACACCTCCGAACCCGTATCGCAGGCGACAATGCGCATTGTAAAGGTCTTCTGGGGACTCGACAGCTCCCTCGCCTATGCGCGGCATTTCCCGGCTATCAACTGGCTCACCAGTTACTCTCTGTATGTGGACAGCCTAAAGCCGTGGTATGATAAGGAGCTGGGCGACCAGTTCATGAAGAACCGCGAAAAGGCGCTGAGTATACTGCAGGAGGAGTCAAGCCTTCAGGAGATCGTCAAGCTGGTCGGCCAGGACAGCCTGTCCGCCGGCGACAGACTGACTCTTGAGACAGCTAAGATGATCAGGGAGGACTTCCTGCAGCAGAACGCATTTATGGATGTAGACAGCTATTCGTCCTATGACCGACAGGCTCTCTTGATGCACATAGTCCTCGAATACGACAGACTCTGCCGAGAGGCCATGGACTCCGGCGCAGAGCTGGGCGAGCTCATCAGGATACCCGCACGGGAGCAGATTGGCCGCGCAAAGAGCGTTCCGGAAGAAGTTTACAAGGCCGAATACAAGCAGATATACGAAAATATGAAAACCCAGATAAGCCAAATTGCAGCGGGAGGTGGGGAAGAATGATCAAGGAATACAAGACAATCCAGGAAATCGCAAGCCCCCTTATGCTGGTAAAGCAGGTCGAGGGAGTCACCTATGACGAACTTGCCGAGATCGAGCTTCCCAACGGTGAGACGCGCCGCTGCAAGGTGCTTGAGGTAGACGGCGATACCGCAGTAGTGCAGCTTTTTGAAAGCGCCGCTGGTATCAATCTGAAAGAGAGCAAGGTCCGTTTTCTCGGTCACAGCCTTGAGCTAGCCGTTTCCGAAGATATGCTCGGCCGTGTTTTTGACGGTATGGGCAAGCCCATAGACGACGGACCGGACATCCTCGCAGAAAAACACCTAGATATTAACGGTCTGCCGATGAACCCCGCATCCCGCGATTACCCCAACGAGTTCATTCAGACAGGCGTTTCCACCATAGACGGACTGAATACGCTTGTCCGCGGACAGAAGCTCCCGATCTTTTCAGGTTCCGGTTTGCCCCATGCGGCTCTGGCAGCTCAGATAGCCCGTCAGGCAAAGGTTCTGGATGAGAGCACTAACTTTGCCGTCGTTTTCGCGGCAATCGGGATCACCTTTGAGGAGGCTGAATACTTCGTTCAGGAGTTCCGGCGCACAGGCGCTATCGACCGCACAGTCCTCTTCACCAACCTTGCAAACGACCCCGCTGTTGAGCGTATCGCTACCCCGCGCATGGCACTGACCGCCGCCGAGTATCTGGCCTTTGAGAAGGATATGCATGTACTCGTCATACTCACGGACATAACCAACTACGCCGAGGCTCTGCGTGAGGTCTCCGCCGCAAAGAAGGAGGTTCCCGGACGCCGCGGCTATCCCGGCTACCTTTACACCGACCTTGCTACCATGTACGAGCGCGCAGGCCGCCGTATCGGCAAGTCCGGCTCCATAACCATGATTCCTATCCTCACCATGCCGGAGGACGACAAGACTCACCCCATACCCGACCTCACCGGCTATATCACCGAGGGTCAGATAATCCTCTCCAGAGAGCTGTACCGCAAGGGTATCGTACCTCCCGTGGACGTTCTGCCCAGCCTGTCACGTCTTAAGGACAAGGGCGTTGGCCCCGGCAAGACCCGCGAGGACCATGCAGGCACCATGAATCAGCTCTTTGCCGCCTATGCAAAGGGTAAGGAGTCAAAGGAACTCATGACCATACTGGGCGAGGCCGCTCTCACCGATGTCGACAAGCTCTACGCGAAGTTCGCCGAGGAGTTTGAGAGCCAGTATGTCAATCAGGGCAACGAAAAGAACCGCAGCATAGAGGAGACGCTCGATCTGGGCTGGAAGCTGCTGTCTATTTTACCCACGAGTGAGCTCAAGAGGGTTAAGCCCGAGATGATTCAGAAGTATTTGCCCAAGAAGTAGGTTTTAAGTACAGCTTAGAGGTGAAACGATGCCAAGCACAGCTATAACACCGACCAGAATGGTCTTAAATCAGCAGAAAGCGCGTCTCAGGACCGCCTCCCGCGGACACAAGCTGCTCAAGGACAAGCGCGACGAACTTATGCGGCAGTTTATGGATGTAGTGCGCAAAAACCGCGAGCTGCGCAGCCGTGTTGAGGAAGGTCTTACCGAGGCGTTTTCCGCTCTGACGGTAGCTTCGGCCGTCATGTCACCGGAGATGCTTGAACAGGCAATTCTGTACCCGCGCCAGACAGTTCGGCTGGACATGAATCTAAAAAACGTCATGAGCGTCAACGTACCCGTATTTGAATTCGAGACAAAGACCGCGGACACGGGCGACATATTTCCATACGGCTTCGCGCAGACCTCCGGCGAGCTGGACGACGCACTTTCAGCGCTGTCCCGCGTGTTTGAGGACATGCTGGAGCTGGCTCAGGTGGAAAAGCAGATGCAGCTTATGGCAGAGGAGATAGAAAAGACCCGCAGGCGCGTCAATGCTTTGGAGTATGTGATGATACCCCAGTGCGAGGAAAACATCAAGTATATAACCATGAAGCTGGAGGAGAACGACCGTTCCTCCAAGGTGCGCATGATGAAGGTCAAGGATATGGTGCTCGAAAAGGCCCACAACTATAGCGTATAAGCATTCTAAACGCCCTCATATAGAGGGCGTTGCTTTTTTGTAATAAGGTAAATTATGGATAACACTTGAATTTGACGGAGGATATGGTAAACTGAGAAAAAGATATTGGGAGATGTGGCAATGGAATGGAACGAGCTAAGAGAGGCCTGCCTCAGCTGTGAGAGGTGTGCGCTGAGCGAAACGCGCACAAACGTCGTGTTCGGCGCTGGCAGTGCGGACGCCGAGATAATGTTTATAGGGGAAGGGCCCGGAGAGCAGGAGGACAAAAAGGGCGAACCCTTTGTGGGTCGTGCCGGAAAGCTTCTTGACGAGATGCTTGCCATAATAGATCTGGACCGCACCAACATCTACATAGCCAACATGGTCAAATGCCGTCC
>ENA-UOXR01000824-UOXR01000824.1-bioreactor-metagenome-genome-assembly--contig:-NODE-824-length-35610-cov-102.331543_pt1 | contig 35610 bp, 18 predicted proteins | sample MGYA00238164_ERZ764825 | MGnify/ENA primary metagenome ERZ764825 (study PRJEB28920, sample SAMN05720171) | bioreactor metagenome | isolation source: Anaerobic biogas reactor | place: USA:Washington... | reverse complement strand
GGCGGGATGGGCGGCATGAGGGGCGGCGGCATGGGCGGCGGCATGGGTGGCATGGGCGGCGGCATGGGTGGCATGGGCATGGGCGGCATGGGCGGCGGCATGGGCGGCGGCATGGGCGGCGGCGGCATGATGGGTGGCGGCGGCTATGCGAGTGTCATGATGGCCCAGAGCCTCCGGCAGCTCATCCAGGAAAGCATCGACCCGTTGAGCTGGTACGAGCTGAGCGACACCGGGGAAGGCACGATCATGGTCTACCCGACGCAGTCGCCCAAGAAGCTGGCGGTCTATCAGACCCCCGAAGTGCACCAGCAGATCGCGACCCTGCTCGATCAGCTCCGCACGGCGCTCGGCCATCAGGTTTCGATCGAGGCGCGGTTCCTCGTGGTCAGTGAAAACTTCCTGGAGGACGTCGGGCTGGACGTCGACTTCAGCTACAACTTCGGCGGCAGGTGGGGCCTGATGACGGTGACCCAGGATTCGTATACGGCGGCGGCGCCGGACTCCTCGACGAAGGTTCCGGGCAGTCTGGGCGCGCTGACGATGGCGCCGGCGGCCGGGTTGACCGGTGGATATGGTTCCGTCCTCGACGACTTGCAGGTGAGCTTCCTGCTGCGAGCCACGCAGGCCCGGACCGATTCCAAGGCGCTGGTGGCGCCCAAGGTGACGGTGCTCAGCGGCGAGTCGGCGACCTTCTCGTTGAACAACACGGTGACCTATGCTCTGCCGCCGGACGTGACGGAGAGTTCCGCCGTCGGCGGAACCGGCGCCACGAGCACGACGCAGGGCATCTACCAGAACATCGGCCTGGTGTTTGTCGGAAGCAACCTCGCTATCAGCCCGACGATCACCAAGGATAAGAAGAACGTGCTGTTGAATATCGTGACACTCCAGAACGACCTGCTCCGATTCCGGACGCACGACGTCGAGGCGATCGTCGACAACGACGAGGGGACCACCGACGGCGGCGGCGGAGAGATCCAGACTGTGGAGTATCAGGTCACAGTCCCGGAGACCGAAGCCTCGACCGTCATGACGCGCGTCAGCGTCCCGGACGGCGGCACCCTGCTGCTGGGCGGTCACAAGATCACGGCCGAGGTCGACAAAGAAGTAGGGGTTCCGGTGCTGAGCAAGATCCCGCTGGTCGGGCGGCTGTTCTCGAATCGCAGCACGATCCGGGACAACAAGATCCTGCTGATCCTGGTCAAGCCGACCATCATCCTGCAGGAAGAGCGCGAGGCGGACGCGCTGGCCGCCCTGGAGGCCGGCATCGTCGACGAGTTCCGGTACTGACAGCTTGTGATCGGAAAACCGATGGCACGTGGGGTCTATGACGCGGGAGCAATTCCCCATACGATGCAGTTCTACGGATTCAGGCATAGCAAAAACGGAAGTAGACATATGAAAAAGCAGATGCAGGAGCGACCAGGCAACTGGCGGTTGCTGATTGGCTCGGTGCTGATTCTTTGCGCCGGGATGGGGTTGGCAACGGCAAACGACTTGTCCTTTCCCTTGTCGGACGCGATCGACGGCGGCGGGACCGCGAACGGATCTCAGCAACTGCTGGTCCGTTTCGTCGACGGGGACGGCCCGTCCTCGACCTGCTCAGAGCTGGTGGGTCCACTGACGAAACAAGCTGTGCGCAACGCGATTTGCGATGCGGTGGTGGAAGGTGCGTCTGTAGAGAGCGAATACGACGGTCTGGTGACGGGTCTGGCGACGGTGTCGCTGCCCGATGGCGTTTCGGTTGCCGATGCGATGGTGAAGTTCACGGCTTGCCAGGACGTTCTGTATGCCGAGCCGGTTTATGGTTATTCTCTTGCCGCCGCGGTCTCGGGCGATGCGGATGTCGCGGTGACGTCTCTGGACATCGGCGGCGCCGATGGGGTGAGTGTGGACGCGGCGGTGGCCGCGATCGAGCAGGCCGTGGCAGCGGGCGCCAAAGTCATCCACATCTCCTGGACTGGTTCGGACTACAGTGAGAGTCTCAGGGACGCCATCGAGGCCGCCGGAGAAGAAGGCGTGCTGTTCGTGGTGGCGGCCGGCGATGAGTCCCGCAACATCGATGTGACGCCGGTCTATCCGGCCGGTTATGATTCGTACAACATCATCAGCGTCCTGGCCACGAACGAGGCCGGCGAACCGTCCTGGTCAGCGAACTATGGGCGCAGCAACGTGGACCTGGGGTCCACGGCCGACGAGGCCGGCGGCTCGGGCGCGGCGGCTTCCGAAGTCGCCCGTGCGGCGGCGATGTTGTTTGCGCAGAATCCGGATCTGTCGGCTCTCCAGGTCAAGCACGCGCTGATGCAGACCACGGACAAGGTTCTGGCCGGTCTGACCGCCTCGCAAGGGCGGCTCAACCTCGTTGCAGCCCTGACGGCGGCCCCCACCGGCCAGGCCGGACGCGTCGTCAATACGCGCGACCTGACGAATTTCTACTCGACCATCCAGGCGGCCATCGATGACGCCAACGATGGGGACGTGATCATCGCCGAGACGCTCGCCACGGGCAACACGGTTTACAAAGAACGCATCGATTTCAAAGGCAAGGCCGTCACGCTGCGCAGCGGCAACGTCGAGAATCCCGACGATCCGAATCTCTATCCGGAAACGACCTTCATCATCGGCGTCTCCGGCCAGGACGGCTCCATCGTGACCTTCGCCAACGCCGAAGGCCCCGACACCGTCTTGCGCGGTCTGACAATCGGCTGGGGCGTCGCCGAATACGGCGGCGGCGTTCGCATCGAGGAGGCTTCTCCGACCATCGACCGCTGCGTCATCACCGACAACCAGGCCCAGTACTACGGCGGCGGCATCGACTGCTTCGGCGGCTCGCCCACCATCATCGACACGATCATCCAGAACAACGAGGTCCTGGCCCAGGACGGCCTGGGCGGCGGCATCAACTGCGAGGACGGATCGCCCACGATCACCCATTGCACTATCCGCAATAATAGCTCTATGAATCTCGGCGGCGGCATGGCCTGCTACAACGCCAACCCGACGCTGTTCAACTGCTTCGTGACGAACAACTCCGCGGCCAGCGGAAGCGGGCAGTTCGACCTCGAAGATTCCTCGCCCTCGATCACGAACTGCACCATCGCCGTCGATGAGAACCCGCCCGGGGACGGCGGCATCTGGTGCTCGGGACAATCCAATCCCACGATCACGAACTGCATCCTGTGGGGCAACGGAGACGACCTGCTCAACTGCTTCGCCTCCTATTCCTGTGTGGAAGATGGTGACGCGGGCGAAGGCAACATTTCCGTTGATCCACTGCTGATCGCCGGTCCGCTCGGTTCCTTCTACCTCAGTCAGATCGAGGCCGGGCAGTTGGTCGACAGTCCCTGCCTCGATGCGAGCGATCCCAACGTCGGCGCCTCCCTGGCCGCCAGAACCACGCGAACGGACGGTGGTCTGGATGCCGGTGCGGTCGATATGGGCGCCCACTACAGTGTCACAACGGCCCGCCTGTTCCCGCTGAACCTCACGCTGATGACGGTCGACGCCGACGCCGCTCCCGTCCCCGACGAGATTGGCGGCACGGTCGATCCCAACGGCGGCTCGTTCCGCGAATTTTCCATTCTCCAACTGACCGCTCAGCCGGTCGAGGGCTACCGCCTGAAACAGTGGCTGCTGACGACCGGCGAGATGATCGAGCCGGAAGCGACGATCGCGCTGCCGGTGTTGGGGCCGATCAGCGTGATCGCGGTCTTCGAGAGAATCCCGATGTACGAGTTGCGGATCACGGTCGCCGGCGGCAACGGCTCCGTCAGTCCGGAACATCGTCGCGGGCAAGTTTACCCCGACGGGACGGTGATCGATCTGGTCGCCTCGCCCGCCTCGGGCTACATCGTGGATCAGTGGCAGGGGACTGACGACGACACGCTGTGGACCAACGCCAACCAGGTGACGGTCGACGGCAACAAAGAAGTCATTGTCAGCTTCCGGCAGCCCAAGAGCCTGCACGTGCCCGGGCAGTACCGGTCCATCCATGAGGCGGTCAACGCCGCCAGCGACCACGGCGACAAGATCGTCGTCGGCGCCGGCATCCACCGGGTCAACTCGATCGACTTCCAGGGCAAGGCCATCACGGTGGCCAGCGAGCATCCGGACGATCCGAACTGCGTGGCGACGACGATCCTCGACGCCGCCCAGTTGGGCCGCGTGTTCGTCTTCCAGAGCGGCGAAGGGGCCGATTCGGTGGTGGACGGCTTCACGATTCGCAATGGTTCGGCAGTGTTCGATCCGAATACGCCCAACAGCAGTGGTGGCAACGGCGCGCCCGGCGAGGACGCCCTCGGCGGCGCCATCGCCTGCTTCAACGGCAGCAGTCCGACTCTGTCCAACCTGATTATCGAGAACTGTGTCGCGCAGGGGCGCAACGGCGAAGACGCCAGCGCTCCGCCGGCGGCCCCGGCTCCGCCTGCGGCGCCGGCGGATCCGGCTGATGCGGCCGAGGCGCTGGAAGACCCCGCGGAACCCAATCCCGATCCGCGAGACCCGGAAGCACCGGTCAACGGCATCGACGGCACTGACGGCGCCGATGGCGCCAGCGGCGCGGACGGCGCGGCCGGCGCCGATGGTGCGCCCGGCCTCGAAGGCGGTCGCGGCGGCAACGGGTACGGCGGCGCGTTCTACTTCGACCCGAACTGTGCGCCGACGATTCTCCACGTGACGATTCGCAACTGCAAGGCCCTCGGCGGCACCGGCGGCTTCGGCGGTACCGGCCAGGATGGAGCGGCCGGCGGCGACGGTGGCGACGGCCAACAGGGCCAGGACGGCCAGAACGGCGGTCCCGGCATCAATGACGGCACCGACGGCAACGGCGGCAATGGCGGCAACGGCGGCAATGGCGGCAATGGCGGCGCCGGTGGGGCCGGCGGCGCAGGCGGCAAGGGCGGCGACGGTGGCGAAGCCCTGGGCGGCGCTATGTACTTCGGCGCCAACTGCCGGCCGACGATTCGGTACTGCACGATCATCGATTGTGAAACGCTCCAGGGCCTCGGCAATGCCGGCGGCCCCGGTGGTGCGGGCGGTGCTGGCGGCAGCGGCGGCGTTGCGGCCGAGGGCGGCACCGCAGGCAGCGGTGAAAACGACGGTCAGGACGGCCAGGCCGGGACCGACGGCGTCGGCGCCAATGGTGGCGCTGGTGGCGCCGGTGGCCCGATGGGCATCAACGGTCTGCGGTCCTGGGCCGGAGCGATCTTCTTCGCCGAGGAGTGCGACATTCAGATCTACGACACCGCGATCAGTGGCTGCTCGGCCCTGTGGACGGTGCCGACGCTTTCGTACGCCGGTGGGGCCGGTGGCGCCGGGGGCGCCGGCGGCAGCCCGGGCGGCGCCGGTGGCGCTGGTGGCAGCGGCGGTGATGGCGATCCCGCGGGCGAAGGCGGCGCCGGTGGCGCGGGCGGGACCGATGGGGCGGCCGGTGGTGCCGGCAGCGCCGGTATCGTCCTTCGCAGCTTCACCACCAACTACGGCGGCGCCAACGTCTACCTGGCGAACTGCGTCGCGAGGCTGACCGATACCACGATCAGCGGCAACCTCATCGAGGCCGATAGCGGCGGCGGCGAGTACTACGCCAACGACTGCACGGCCGAACTGACTCGCTGCACGATCGAAGGCAACACCTCCGCCCTCTATGGCGGCGGTCAGGCCTTCGAGGTCGGCGGCGCGATCACGCTCAATGGCTGTCGGTATTTCGACAACGAGGCGGCTGTCAACGGAGGCGGTCTGTTCCTCAGCTACGAGTGCAAGCTCGACGTCAACGATTGTACGTTCAGCGACAACCGCACCGAGGACGACGAGGGGTATGGCGGCGGTCTGTTCGGCGGCGGCATCTGGGACGAGGACGCCTCCGACTACTACAACGGCAGCACGCTGAACCTGCGCAACAGCCAGTTCACCGACAACCAGGCCGGCTACGGCGGCGGTTTGTACTGGTACGGCCAGGGCGCCGACGTGCAGGTTTCCAACTGCGTGATTCGCGGCAACACCGCAGTCGAAGGCGGCGGTCTGTACTGGAGCCGCGGCGCGCCGGCGATCGAGAATTGCAGCATTCGTGGCAACCAGGCGACCGGGCCGCAGTACATCGTCTTCGTCCCGGCGCCTCCGATGGACCCGAACGATCAGAGCACGTGGCCTCCTCAGGACGTCTGGCCCGATCCGAACGATCCGAACTCGCTGTTCGATCCGAACAACCCGTTCACGCCTCCGGACGTGCCCGAGTCGCGAAGCACCGGTCTGGGGGCCGGCGGCGGTCTGGTCTGCTGGTCGTCCGATGCGCTGATTGAGAACTGCTTCATCAGCGAGAACACGACGCTCGGCTCCGGCGGCGGCGTCTACTTCGGCGGCGATCCCTACACGCCGACTTTGAAGAACTGCCTGGTCAAGGCCAACACCGCGACCGTCGACGGCGGCGGCATCGCCTCGCACTGGTTCGCGGCCCCGACGATCGAGAACTGCACCATCGTCGAGAACTTCGCCTACGATCCCAACTTCTTCAGCACCCGAGGCAAGGGCGGTGGCCTGGTCGCTTCGCACAGCAGCAACACCAAGCTGATCAACAGCATCCTGTGGAACAATGTGGCGGTTCTGGGCTCGCAGATTTCGATCGGCAGCGACAGCGATCCGGTCTACATCCAGCGGCCCGCGACGCTGACGGTCTCGTACAGTGACATTCAAGGCGGACGTCTCGGCCTGCACATCGAGTCGGGCCGGACCCTCAATTGGCTCGACGGCAACATCGAATCCGATCCGCTGTTCGTCGAATCGTACTTCCTCAGCCAGATCGCGGCCGGACAGGGTCAGGACAGTCCCGCCGTCGATGCCGGCAGCGCCCTGGCAAGCCAACTCGGCCTGGCCGGCGCGACCACGCGCACCGATGGCGCGCCCGATGCCGGCACGGTGGACATGGGCTTCCACTACGCCGGACAGGGACGCTACAAACTGGAGGTCACGGTCGTCGGCGGTCACGGGACCGTCACCCCGACGGGCGGCTACTACCACGAGTTCGAACGGGTCACCCTCACCGCCCATCCGCAGGAAGGCTATCGCGTCCGTCAGTGGATCGGCACCGACAACGACCCGTCCTGGAACCGCAACACCAACACCGTGACGATGGATACCGGCGACCAGTACGTCATCGTCGAGTTCGAGAAGAACGTCACCCGCAACATCCTGGTGCCCTCGGAGTTCCGCACGATCGAAGAAGCGATCCTGGCGGCCAGCCCGGGCGACACCAACATCATCCTGAGCGAGGGCACTCACTACATCAGCAGCCCCCAGGGCATCGATCTGCAAAACAAGAATATCCGCCTGATGTCGGTCGATCCGAACGATCCGAACTCGGTGGCCAGCACCATCATCGATTGCGAGGGTGCACGTTTCAGACGCAAACGGGCGTTCTACTTCCACAGCGGTGAGACAGCCGATTGCGTCATCGCCGGCATCACGATCCGCAACGCCTACTGGATTGGCTCGGTCGGTGTCACCGGCGGTGTGAATCCGAACGGTCGTCCGATCCTGGAGTACAACCCGGATGAGCAGGAGCCGCCCATCGAAATGCCTTCGGGCACCAGTGCCAGCGGCACCGGCTACGGCGGGGCGATCCTCTGCACGAACGGCAGTTCTCCGACGTTCTTGAATTGCGTGATCGAGGACTGCATGGTCGTCGCGGCCCAGGGCGGCAACGGCCTGGACGGCTACGCGATTCCGCAGGGTTCGGACGTGAAGGGCTACTGGGGCGGTCATGGTGGCACCGGCTCCGGCGACAGCTACGGTGGCGCCGTCGCCTGCCTGAGCGGCAGCAGACCGACCTTCATCAACTGCACCATTCGCAACTGCGCCGCGCGAGGCGGTATGGGTGGCGACGGCGGCAACGGCAGCAATCCGAACGACGGCAGTAGTTGGGAGAGCTGGGGTGGCGATGCCGGCAACGCCCTTGGCGACGGCCACGGCGGCGCCGTTTACTGTGAAAACGGCAGCGACGCGGTGTTCAATGACTGCGTGTTCGCCAACAACCACGCTGTGACGGGCGTGCCCGGCATTCCGGGCATGGACGGTCCCGGCAGCGATCTGAGCGACCCGTATCCGAACCCCGCGGGCCCCGGCGACGTCGGTGACGTGATGCCCGGTGGGACGGTGGTGGGTGGCGCGGTCTATCAGAACGGCGCTACTCCGAAATTCGTGAATTGCACATTCACCAATAACCTGGCCTACAACGGATACCTGACGACCACGCTCCTGGCCGCCGGCGCGCAACAGGATGAGCTGCGCATTTACATGCCTGGCGGCGCCATCTTCGCCGATTACGAGGACACTATCAGCGTCGAGCGCTGCGAGTTCTCGGGCAACGCCAGCAGCGCCGTCTACCACGCCGGGTATGGTGTTGTGGACGCCAATCAGTGCGTGTTCCGCCAGAACCGGGCGGATGGAGAAAACGCCGATCCACGCTTCTTCGGCTTGTACGTCATTGTAGACGACCACATCAGCATCAGTGGTATCGAGACGCCGGACTACACGGGTGGCGCGCTCTTTGTCGGACCGCTCTGCACGAACGTGATGTTGCGCGATTGCCAGTTCTACAGCAATGAAGCTACCGGCAGCGGCGGCGCCGTGCGTTTGCTCAGCCATGCGGAATTCAGCGGCTGTTCGTTCTCGGGCAACAAGGCCGGTGAGAGCGGCGGCGCCATCGATGCTTATCTCAACACGGGCGATCCGGAGAGCCCGTATGTCCTGCAGTTGGGCCTCGATCGCTGCTCCTTCGGCGGCAACGAAGCGGTCGGCGGCTTCTACAGCCAGGGCGGGGCTCTGCACTTCGAGGATTTCGACGCCCGCATCAACGATTGCTACTTCCTGAACAACCGGGCCAAGAGCGGCGGCGGCCTGTTCCTGACCGCCGGCACGGTGAAGCTGACCGGTGGTGGCGTCGGCGGCAACGTTGCCCTGGGCGGCAGCGGCGTACCGCCGATGGCCGACACGCAGGTCAACGAGTTGATCAGCGGTCTCTTGTTGACTGATCCATACGATCTCATTTCGTACAATGTCTATTACCTGAACCGAGGTCACTTCGAGAAGGACGAGCCTGGTGTCGGCGTGGACGTCGGTGGCGGTATGGTCTGCGCCGCCACGAACGCGACCATCGAGAACTGCATGTTCGGCTACAACCGGGCCGATGGAGTCAACGGAACCGGCGGCGCCCTGAGCTTCTACGGCGGCTACGTCGATCACGTCGTCAAGAACTGTCTGTTCATGGGCAACAGCGCCAATCGCCACGGCGGCGCCGTCTCGAGCGGGTTGTTTGCGACACCCACGATCACCAACAGTACGTTTGCCCAGAACCAGGCCGAGCGGCTCGGCGGCGCGATCTACTGTGACTGGGATTCGGATGTGACGGTCGGCAATTCGATTTTCGAGAACAACAACAACCGTGCCATTGCGGAGATCGATTTCGCCAACTCGATCGTGACCCACAGCCTGTTCCACCAGAACGCCGACGGAGACTTCGGTCTCTACGACAGTGCCTCGAAGGTAACGACCACGGTAGCCGGGCCGGAGCTCGACGTGACAAATACCGAGGGCGATCCGCTGTTCACCGATGGTCCGCTCGGAGCCTACTACCTGAGTCAGACGGTGGCCGGTCAGGATGCCAACAGCCCCGCCGTCGACACCGGCAATGGCCTTGCCGAGGCCCTCGGGCTTTCCGAGCTGACGACACGCAGTGACGGCGAAGGGGACGTTGGTGTGGTGGACGTTGGTTTCCACTTCCCGGATCACACGGACATGCCCAAGTACAAACTGACGGCCGAGGTGATCGGCGGTCACGGCACGATCGAGCCGACCAGCGGCGAGTACTACGCCGGAACCGCCGTGCCGATCATGGGCAGGCCAGAATCGGGCTGGCGCATCGCGCAGTGGGCCGGGACGACCGACGACGCTTCGAAGGACGCGGCCAACACCGTGATCATTGGGCCGGACCGGCACGTTACCGTCGAATTCGAGCAGCCCAGGACCATCGTCGTCGGCAGTGCGCCGGAGTACACCACGATTCAGCATGCGATCGACGCCGCCGAAGACGGGGACGTCGTGCTCCTGCCGAGTGGAGTGTACGCGCCGGTGGCCACGAGCGTCTACCCATGGGGCATCATTCGAATCAGTGGCAAGAGCATCACGCTGACGGGCGCCAACCCCGACGATCCGGAGGTGGTGGCCAGCACGATGCTGCGGCGGTATCAGTTCGAGATATACGACGTCGGGCCCGACACCATCATCGAAGGCATCACCATCGGCGACGTGAACTGGGTCGGCGCCAACGGGCTTGATGGCGACGCAATCGCAGGGGCGCCGCATGACGGGGCATACGGTTCCGGTCTGATCGGCGGCACAATGACGATCTACGAAGCCTCTCCGACCATTCGCAACTGCCGATTCGTGGATTGCAGCATCACCGGCGGCAACGGCGGAACCGGATCGGGCGGCATCCAGGACGTGCACCCCAATGGTTACGACGGCGGCTGGGCGGGTTGGGCCTATGGCGGCGCCGTGTACGTCGGCTTCAACAGCGATCCGCTCTTTGAGAACTGCCTCTTCGAGAATTGCCGGGCCATCGGCGGCAACGGTGGCAATGGCGGGAACAGCGTCCAGAACGCCATCAGCGGGCGTGGTGGCAACCTGATGCTGGGCGAAGCGATCGAACAGAGCATACTGAGTTGGTGGGATGGCTGGGAATGGGGCTTCTTCGACAAGGACGGCAACATCTACGGCTATTCGTCCGAGACGATCATGCGGGACCCGCGCCCCTACTATGACGATTACTGGAAGTACAGCGGCCATGGCGGCGCGGTCTACATCGAGTACTACAGCTCGCCTCGGTTCGTCGACTGCAACTTCACCGACAACCATGCCTTTGGCGGCGTCAGCGGCGTGGGTGGTACCCCATGGCCTCTGCCGGACAGGAACATCGATATCGAGAACTTCGGCGGCGCGGTGTACGTCGGCAATGCCAGCTCTCCGGAATTCGTCGGCTGCGTCTTCACCAACAACACCGGCGACACGAACACTGTGACCGAGCCGGACGATATCTACGTCAGCTACGGCGGCGCCATCGCCGTCGAGAATGACTGTGCCGCGACCTTCATCCGCTGCACGATCACCGACAGCTCTTCGGCGGTCGGAGGCGCCATCTGGTCGTCCAACTCGTCCATCAAGGTGATCGACTGCAACATCAGCGACAACGTGGCGTACCACGGCGGCGGCCTGTATGCAGTCGATTCGACCGGGACGGTGAGCGAAGCCAGGTTGACGGCCAACCGGGCCCTCCAGTCCACGATCGACCCCAACTCGACGGGTGATCCGAACCAGCCGTTCGCCGGCGTGACAAGCTGGGGCGGCGGAGTCTGTGCCCTTGACTCCCCGCTGGAAATTTTCGACAGCATCTTCGAGGGCAACCGGTCCTCGACCTCCGGTGGTGGTCTGTACTTCGGCGGTTCCGACCAGAGTCTGGAAACCGCGCCGCGGCTGCACAACTGCCTGATCACCGGCAACAGCGCCGGTCGCGACGGCGGCGGTGTCTCGGTCAACTGGTACAACGAGCCGTTCCTGTCCAACTGCACCATCGCCGACAACTTCGTCAGCGGCGCCTTCGGAGCGTCCTACGGCGGCGGTCTGTTCGTCGGCTACGACGCGAACGCCGTGCTGGTCGATTCGATCGTCTGGGGCAACTCGAGCATCTACTATGGCTCGCAGATTGCCGTGACCAACGGCTTCGAGTATGGGCCTCGGCCGTCCACGCTGCACATCCAGAACAGCAACATCCAGTCCAACGTCGCGCCGGGAACCAGCGAAAGCTCGGCCCTGGACCTGGTCTTTGTCTTCGACACGACGGACAGCATGACCGCCAGCATCGCCGCGGTGAAAGCGGCGGCGGCCCAGGTGCTCGCCCAGATCGCGACGGATGTGCAGGACTACCGCATGGCGGTGGTGGACTTCAAAGATTTCAACGAGACGGGCGTCGGTGCGACGACGGACTACACGTTCCGCGCCGTCGTGCCGTTCACGACGGACGCGACTCGCGTGTACAACGGCATCAACACCCTCGGCACGCCTGAGGGCGCCGGCGGCGACACTGTGACAGAGTCGGTCTACTCGGCGCTGATGAGCACGATCGACGGGACCGCCCTGGGCGGCTGGCGCAGCGGCCCGGTCGACCGCGTCATCCTGCTGATCGGGGACGCGGCTCCGCACGATCCCGAACCGGTCGCCGGCTACACGCTCGGCGACGTGGTGGGAGCGGCCTCGCAGACGCCGAGCAAGCGCATCTTCTCCGTCCAAATCGGGAACGACCCGGTGACGCCGCTGTACTTCGGCGCTTTGGCCGGCGGCACGGGCGGCGCCATGCTCCACGCGAGCAGTGCCATGACTTTAGGGGCGACCCTGCTGGAGGCTGTACAGGTGCTCAATCAGGTGGCGCCGTCGATCTATGTTTCGGACCTGTCGAGGCTGCCCGGGTGGGACGCTGAGACGGGCGTCTGGGACGAGGCCAGCGGCAACATCGGGGAGGACCCGCTGTTCATCGCGGGCTACTACCTGAGCCAGACGGCGTCGGGCCAGGGTCGGCAGAGTCCGGCGGTTGACGTCGGAAGCGGTCCGGCCGAAGCCAGGGGCATCGATCTGGCGGATCGCACGACCCGAACCGACGGCGTGGCCGACGCCAACACGGTCGACATGGGCTACCACTATGCCGAAGGCGTGACCCTGTTCACCCTGACGGCCGAAGCGCTGGCCAGCGATGTGGACGGTCTTATTCACGGCTCGGTCAGTCCGGCGTTCTCTGTGGCGTATGCCGGGGCGGCCGACAACGTCGTGCGGCTCGTCGCGACGCCCGAGGAAGGGTGGAGGGTGGCCCAGTGGACCGGCACCGACGACGACACGCTGACCACGTTGACCAACACCGTGACCCTGACGCAGGATCGGCACGTGACGGTGACATTCGAGAAGCGCCGGTCGCGCGTGATCACTGTGCCGGGCGACTATCCGCGAATCCAGGACGCCGTGACGGCCGCCGGAGAAGGCGACACGATCATGGTCGATCCGGGCACCTACTACAGTGGCTATGAGGCCATCGCCCTGATCATCGACAAGCCCGTGACGGTCACGTCCAGAAATCCGGACGATCCGGCGGTTGTGGCCGCGACGATCATCGACGGTCTCAGTGCGGTTCCCAACAACCAGTGGAACAACCTCGGCGTGCTGTTCGGGCCGGGCGCCAATCGCAACACCGTCTTGAACGGCTTCACGATTCAGAACTGCGGCGGCAATGCGGCCGACGGCGGCGACGGCGATCGCGAGACCGGACATCCCAACGGCGAGGACGGCGCGCCGATCCAAGGCGCCGCCATGATCATGCTGCCGGGCGCGGCGCCGGTGGTCAAGAACTGCGTCTTCCGCAACAACATCGTCGTCGCCGGTGACGGTGGCGCGGGCGTGGACGCCGACGAGACGACTAACGCCGGCCGCGGCGGCTGGGGCGGCTGGGCTCGCGGTGGCGCCATCTACTGCGCGACCAACACGAGTCCCAAGTTTGTCAACTGCCTGATCGAGAACAACGCGGTCCAGGGCGGTAACGGCGGCAACGGCGGCAGCTTCTCCGACGGCGGCGGTCTGCCGAACTACGGCGGCAACTACACGCCTCCGGTGATGGTCGACATCAATCCCGCCGGTCTCGGCGCGGAGACGGCCACGCAGGAACTGTGGCGGACCTGGCTGTGGGACTACGCGGCCGATATCGAGTCCGCGTATGGCACGCAGCCGTACTCGCCGGCCACCGGGATCATCGGCAGCGGCGGATCGTACTTCGGTGACTACCGGTGGTACTCCGGTTACGGCGGCGGCGTCTACATCGACCAGTACAGCAGCGCCGAGTTCGTCTCGTGCGTCATTCGGGGCAACCGCTCCTACGGCGGCATGAGCGGCCAGGGCGGTGTCGCCGGCGACGCCGGTCGGAACATCGAGCCGCTGATTCCGTTCCAGATTCCGTCGTACGGCGGCGGTGTCTACTGTGCGGCCGAAACGATTGTGACCTTCACCGACTGCACGTTCGAGGACAACATCGCGTCCCCGACGACGGCCGGACAGGACCCGAACTTCCGTCTCGATCCGTACATCGGCTTTGGCGGCGGTGTCGCGGCCGAAGGCACGGCCAACCTGACCTTTGTCGACTGCAACTTCGTCGACAACGAAGCCGACACCGGCGGCGGCATCTACGTCATCAACGCCGGCGTCAGCGTCATCGACTGCAACGTGACCGCCAACACGGCCCTCCGCGGCGGTGCTCTGGCTGGCATGGGCGGCTCGATCGGTGTGGCCGGCAGCTTCGTCTGGAACAACCGGGCGGTCACCGATGTGGACGATCCGAACGACGATACGATTGTGCCGATCGGCGGCGGTCTGCTGATCTCTTCGGCCAGCGCCCTGATCGAGGACTGCAACCTCGCGGGCAACCTGTCCGACGGCTCCGGCGGTGCGGTCTATCTGCGCGGCCAGAACTTCACGCAGATCGTCAACTGCCTGATCCGCAACAACCGCGCCTTCCGCGACGGCGGCGGCATCTCGACGAACTGGTACGCCGAGCCGACGATTCGCAACTGCACATTCGTGACCAACGGCGCCCCGGGCACGCCCGCAGACCCGAACAACACCGGGTTGGGCGGCGCGATCTTCTGCGGGTATCTCAGCGAAGCGACGGTGGTCGATTCGATTCTCTGGGGCAACTCGGCCCGCCTGGGCGGCGAACTGGCGGTCGGCAGCGGGTTCGATCTCGATCCGCTGTGCGGCGTGCTGAACGTCTCGTACAGTGACATCCGCGTCGGACCCAACGATATCTGGGTGGACACGGGTTGCACGCTGACCTATGGCGAGGGCATCATCCACGCCGACCCGATCTTCGTCAGTGGCATGCTCGGCGAGTTTTACCTGAGCAGTCGCGGCGCGGGTCAGTCGCGGCAGAGTCCGGCCGTCGACGCTGGCAGCGACTTCGCCGGCAACGTGGGCATGTCACGCTCCACGACCCGCACCGACCACGTCCCGGATACGGGCCGCGTGGACATGGGTTACCACTATCCGTTCATGGAACCGTGCAAGTTCTGCGATCTGGTCTTCGACGGGATCATCGACTTCAAGGACTTCGCCGCCTTCGCGACGAGCTGGCTCGATGAGAATTGCTCCGAGGCCAACGGGTGGTGCGATCAGGCGGACTTCACGTTCGATTCGACCGTGACGGCCCGCGACCTGGCGGTGCTGGCGGACTGCTGGCTGGTCCAGGATACGACGCCGCCCGAGCCGGATCCGGCCGAGTGGGAATCCCTGCCGAGTCTGGACGGTGGTTCGGCGCGGATGGTCGCCAAAGAGGCGGTGGACGCGTGGGGCTGGCCGGTCGAGTATTACTTCGAGAACGTCAGCGGCGGCGGCCACAGCAGCGGATGGCAGAGCAGCCGGGTCTACACCGACACGGGTCTGTCGAGCAACCGGCAGTACGGCTACCGCGTCAAGGCGCGCGACGGGCTGGGCAACGAGACCGGGTTCTCGCGGGTCCGTTACGCCGGCAACGTCGATACGCTGGCTCCGTATCCCGAGCCGTACATTCTGCCGAACGCGGCGGTGACGTCGCAGACGATCACGATGGTCGCGACCGAGGCGTTCGACGACAACGGCGTGCAGTACTTCTTCGACACGAACACGCCGGGCGCCAACGACAGCGGCTGGATCAACACGAACACCTACACCGATGTCAACCTGGCTCCGGGCATGACCTACTGCTACCGCGTCAGGGCCAGGGACATGTCGGCCAACCAGAACGAAACCCCGTTCTCGGCCTGGAGCTGCTTCACCACCGCGATCCCGGCCGACCAGACGGCGCCGACGCCAGACCCGATGGCGTTCGACCCGAACGGTCTGCCGCGCGAGTATGACTTCGACGGTTCCAACAGAGCTACGCCGTTCGACAACTATGTGGAAATGATGGCGGTGACTGCCACCGACGACAGCGGCGTGGTCCTGTACTACTTCGAGTGCCAAGAGCGTTCCGAGTTCAACAGTGGCTGGCAGACCGAGCCGATCTACCGGGTTCTCATCGGCAGGGCTAATCAGGGACTGCACTTCCGCGTGCGGGCTCGTGACGCCTCGGGCAATATGACCGCGTGGTCGGACTGGGTCCCGGCGATCGCCAGACCGGATCAGACGCCCCTGGAAGAGCAGCAGAATGCCGCCGATGGCGGTGCGGGTGCGGTTGCCGGAGGGTAGCAGGCCTCGGCTCGGTGTCGAACACAAGGATTCCACTTAGCCCCGGCCATTTTGCCGGGGCTAAGTTTTGCGCCCCCGCAAGCCGTCGTGTGACGCCAGGAACTTGGCCGTACCGTGCGAAACGACGCAGGCCGCCGCGATGGAAGTCATCGCAGCGGCCCGTTGCTGTTTGAGGTGTGCCTGTGAAGGCTATTTGACCCTGGCCTTGAGGGCCTGATAGCCGTAGTGCATGATCAGGTGGTCCAGGATGACCAGGGCGGTGTAGCTTTCCGCGACCGGCCAGATCCGGCCGACGATCGTCGCGTCCCGTCGCGTGATGGCCGCCAGTTGCGTGTTCTCCTGTGTGTACTTGTCGATTGTCTTCTGGGCCTTGTCGATCGTGGGCGTCGGCTTGACCGCCAGACGCGCGACGATGGGCTGGCCCGTGGTAAGGCCGCCGGTGATGCCGCCGGCGTTGTTGGACTCGAAGACCACCTTGCCGTCGACGGACCGCATCTGGTCGTTGTTCTGATAGCCGGTCATGTCCTTGACCGCGAAGCCGGCCCCGATCTCGACGCCCTTGACCGCGCCGATGCCCAGCATGCGTCCCAGTTCGGCGTCCAGCTTGCTGAAGACAGGCTCACCCAGCCCGATGGGGGCGCCGAGGACGACGACTTCGACCAACCCGCCGGCCGAGTCACCCCCGGCCGAGATCCTGTGGCAGGCATCGAGCATGGCCTGTCCGGCGTCGATGTCGGGGCAGTTGACGACCTCGTGGACGCCGTATCTGTCGCGGACCTCCTGGTGGCTCATCTTGGGGGCTCTGTCGCGGATGGCGTCGATCTCCTGCTCGATCTGGGCCAGGACCGCCGCTTTTTCGAGGAAGCGCATATCCATGTTGATGCGGCCTTTGACGTACACCTCCTGGTAGAACGGGTCCAGGGCGTGCCGCATCGCTTTGTAGCGGTCGCAGGATTGCAGCGCCTGCTCGTAAGGCACTTCGGGGCATCGGACGCCCGCGATCTCCTTGATGTAGGCGAAGACTTCGATCCCGCACTTTCGCAGCACGGTCTTGGCGACGGAGCCGGCCGCGACGATCATCGAGGTGTACCGGCCGCTGAAGATGCCCGCGCCGATTGCGTCGTCGTCCGGGCCGTACTTCACAAAGCTCGCGTAGGAGGCGTGCCCCGGTCGCGGCGTGCGGTTCGTGTCCTGGTATTGCTTGATGTGGATGAAGTGCCGGTCCAGATTCGGGATCAGGATCACCAGAGGGGTGCCGTTGGTGTGGTTCTTGTTGCCGGCGTTCTCGATCGTGTCGGCGGCGTTGACGCCTGCGTAGATGACCGGCAGGTCCGGCTCCTTCCGCGGGCTGCTCAGCTCATCGGCGCCGGGTTTCCTCAGCAGCAGATCGCCGTAGATTTCCTGCTCGCTCAAGAGCAGTCCCGGCGGGACACCCTGGATAGTGCTGGCGAGCCCTTCCTGGTATGAGCCGCCTGCGACAGTCAGTTGAAAGTTGCGTCCAAGGTGACATCCAAGCATTCCGAATCCCCTTTCCAAGTCGACTCCATGATATAAAACTGATCTTACAATCTCCGGCGTCGCAAAGCAAGCGCACCTGCAATGCGTTCACCTGTTCGGATGGGTTGGGGACAGAGACGCTCGTATGCCCTTGGAACAATGCCCGCGGTGCGGGCGAATCATGATTCGCCCCTACGGGCGGCCGGCGGCCCTGGTCGGTCCATACGGTTGGGCCGGGGCGCCGTCAGGCGAGGAGCTTCATGTCGGCCCCGATGGACCGCATCAGGTTCACGAACTCCGGGAAGGTCACCGCGATGGCCTCGGCCGTATCGATCGTGCAGGGCTCGTTGAGCCCCATCGCGGCCAGCGAAAGCGCCATCACGATGCGGTGGTCGCCCCGCCCGTCCAGGCGCGCAGCTTTCAGTTTGCTGTGGTGCACGACCAGGCCGTCAGGCAATTCCTCGACCCTGGCGCCCATCTTGGCCAGCTCCTGGGCCATGCACGCGATGCGATCGGTTTCCTTCACCCGCGCCTGGGGGACGTTGACCAGCCGAGTGGTCCCCTCGGCGTAGGCGGCGGTCACGGCCACCGCGGGCAGGGCGTCGGGCGTTGCGTTCATGTCGATTTCGACACCCTTGAGCGAGCCGGCCCTGACGGTGATGCCGTCGGAGTCGACGGCGATGTCGGCGCCCATGGCCCGCAGGTAGTCCACCACCGCCTTGTCGGGTTGGCTGTCGGCAAAATCCAGACCTCGGAGTGTGACCCGGTCGCCGAACAGGGCACCGGCGCAGAGGAAGAACGTGGCACTGGAGAAATCGGCGGGCACCGGCAGGTGGTACGCCTGGTAGCGCTGGCCGCCTTTGATGTGGAAGCGGCGCATGCGGTCGTTCTCATAGACGATGCCTTGTTTGTCGAGCCAGTCCAAAGTCATCCGTGCATAGCCCGGCTCGTTGAGCAGGGTCACGTCGATCTCGCTGTCTTTCGGCGCCAGAGGGGTGCACATCAGCAGACTGCTGAGGTACTGGCTGGTCTTGGCCTCGATGGAGGTATGGCCGCCTTTCAGGCCGCCCCGGACCTGGACGGGGGCCTTGCCGTTGCCCTTGAGACTGACGCACTTGGCTCCGAGGTCCTGCAAGGCGTCCATCAGTGGCCCGACCGGGCGGGTCTGGATCTGGTCGTCGCCGGTGAAGGTGGTGCTTCGGCCGGGCTCGGCCAAGGCAGCCGAACCCATCGCGATTCGCAGGGTCGTGCCGCTGTTGAGCACGTCGATGGCTTCCTGCGGCGGGACGATGCGACCGCCGACGCCCGTGACCTTCCAGACGTTCTCCTGGCTCGTGTCGATCTCGGCGCCCAGCGCGCGGTAGCACCGCACCGCCGCCTCGCTGTCGCCCGAGAACAGGGGGTTGCGGATGAGGCTCTGGCCCTCGGCCAGCGCGGCGATGGCTACGGCACGGATCGTATGAGATTTCGACGCGGGGATCAGAACGCTGCCGCGCAGTCGCGATCTTCTGGAGACAAGTTGCATGGTCACCTCTCTACCGAAGTCAGTCAAAGCGAGTCGACCCGCCAGTATACGCTGGGCCGCCGGCACGTCAAGATGCCCGCGCCTTGTATTCTCCCCCTGCGCCGAGTCCAGACGAACGTGTAGTATTTCAGGGCCGGGTTTCATGGAAAGGGCAATTGCCTTGCCGCTGGCGTGGCTCTACAATGGACTGTGGATTGGCGGAGGGTCATCAAGGGCAGTGTGGCTGCTCCGGGCCGGTTCCGGAGCTATGAAGGGAGATAGACATGGCGAAGATGTTTGCGATGTGCGGATTGGACTGTGCGACATGTCCCGCTTTGATCGCCCACCAGACCGACGACCAGGCCCTGCGAACGAAGACCGCTGCAGAGTGGTCCAAGCAGTTCGGCGTCGAGATTCCGCCCGAGCAGGTCAACTGCGTGGGCTGCTTGAAGGTCAAGGGCCCGCACATCGGCCATTGCGGCGAGTGCGAGATCCGCAAGTGCGGCCTGGAACGGCACGTCAAGAGCTGCGCCCTCTGCGACGACTACGGTTGTGCAACCATCAGCAAGTTCCTCGACCAGGTCCCGCCCGCCAAAGCCAACCTGGAAACCCTCCGCCGCACCCGACACGAGTAGCAGCCGGGGAAACGGGAAGGGCCAAAGGGGCGCGCTGTTGGAATTCCTGTTCCTTCTAGACTTCGATGACTCGGCCTGCGCCGAGTATGGGCAGATTCGGGCCTCGCTGGAATCGAAAGGAAGACCAATCGGACCGATGGACCTGTTGCTGGCGGCGCAGGCCAAATCGCGCCATCTGATCCTCGTGACGAACAATGAAAAGGAGTTTCGGAGAATCCAGGGTCTGGGAATCGAGAACTGGACGGGTGGGGGTTTGAGCGTATAATCGGGCGGGTAGTGGTCGGGCAGGATGGGTGCATTGTCCGCATGGGGTAGTGGCAGTTGCCGTTTGTTCCTGGGGTGGTTGCGTCTCCGTTGAATTGCCCGACTCAGTGTGTTTGAGAAGAGCAGAGTCCATCGCTCGGCGGTCCAGGTACCGCCGTCCAGGAGAAAGTCGTGCGAGTATCTTGTTCCCCTGTCTGTGTGTTGCTGATTTGCGTTCCGGCCTGGGCCGCCGACTGGCCCGGTTGGCGCGGACCGGCACGGAATGGGATTTCGCCGGAGACCGGTCTGAATTGGGCATGGACGGAGAATGGTCCCCGTGTGCTCTGGAAAGGCGCGGTGGGAACCGGTTTTTCGTGCGTCTCCGTCAGCGGCTCTCGCGCCTACACGTTGGGCAATCGCGACAACACTGACACGGTCTTCTGCCTGGATGCGGAGACGGGCCGTGAGTTGTGGAAGCACTCTTACCCCTGTCCGCTCGAACCGAAAGCGTATGAAGGTGGTCCGATGGCCACGCCGCAGGTCGAGGATGGCCGGGTCTATACCGTCAGCAAGTTCGGCCACTGCTTTTGCCTGGACGCCGAGAGCGGCGAGGTGGTCTGGTCGGCCAAGTTCGAGCCGCCGCCGAGGACCGATGCCGACTACCACGTCTGGTGGGGGTACGCTGGCTCCCTCCTCGTTGCCGACGACCGGCTTATCCTCCCCGTGGGCACGGCGGGTCTGGCGGTCGACAAGCTCACCGGCAAGATACTCTGGGACAACGGCCCCGGCTACTCGGGATACTCCTCGCCCGTGCGCTTGGAGATTGATCGACAGCCCTGCTTCGCGTTCGTCAGCGGCCATGAGGTTGTGGCGGCCCAGATCGCCGATGGCCATGTTCGTTGGAAGATCCCCTGGCGGACCACGTGGGACCAAAACGCCTCCGACGTAATCGTTTCCGACGGCAGGCTGTTCGTATCAAGCGGCCATGGGGTGGGCTGCGCGCTTTTCGACCTTTCGACCGGCTTGCCCGCCGAAGTCTGGCGCAGCAAGAACATGAGAACGTATCTGAGCAATTGCGTCCTCTGGAAGAGCTTGCTGTTCGGTTTCGATGACAAGCAGTTGCGGTGCCTGGACTGGCGGACGGGCGAGGTTCGCTGGTCGAGTCCCAAGATCGGCTTGGGGTCGCTCATCCTGGCAGACGAGAGATTGATCGTGCTTCAGGAAGACGGGACGCTTCGGATCGTCGAGGCGACCGGCAACGCCTACAGGTCCGTTGCCGAGGTCAAGATTCTCGCCGGGCGTTGTTGGTCGGCGCCGGCTCTGGCCGACGGACGGCTCTTCGTCCGCAACGCGGCCGGCGATCTGATTTGCCTGGACGTGCGCAGGTAAGAAGGTACCGACGCACGGACATGGGGAACTGGCGAACCGACCGGCGTGGCGCGTAGAGGGCAGACCCTACACAGAGCGCACTCGAACAGACTGCTGCCTGCGCTAACGCTGTCACGCGGGGGTTTCAGCGGCGGCTTGGTTGACGAGGAACAGGACGGCCATGCGGACGGCCAGGCCGTTGGTGACCTGGCGGAGGATGACGCTGTTCGTGCCGTCGGCGACCTCGCTCTCCATTTCGACGCCGCGGTTGATCGGGCCGGGATGCATGACCACGATGTCCGGCTTGGCTCGTTGCATCCGCTCGACGGTCAGGCCGAAGTACCGCGAGTATTCGCGGATCGAGGGGAAGGGGTTGCCGCCCAGCCGCTCGAACTGGATGCGCAGCATGTTGATCACGTCGACCTTCTCGATCACCTCGTCGAGCGAGTAGCTGGTGTTCACCGGCAGCCGGCCGACGTCCGCGGGCATGAGCGTGGGCGGCCCGACCAGCGTGACCTCGGCGCCCAGCTTCGTCATCGCCCACATGTCGCTGCGGGCGACGCGCGAATGGGAGATGTCGCCCACGATGGCGATCTTGAGCCCTTCGAGCGAGCCTTTCATCTGGCGGATGGTGTAGACGTCGAGCAGGGCCTGGGTGGGGTGCTCGCAGTAGCCGTCGCCGGCGTTGACGACACAGGCGTTGATGTTCCGGCTGAGCAGCTTCGGCGCCCCGGCAGCGTTGTGACGGATCACGACGATGTCGACGCCCATCGATTCAAGGTTCCGCGCGGTGTCCAGCAGCGTCTCCCCCTTGCTGACGGAGCTGTTCTTCATCGTGAACTCCACGACGTCGGCGCTGAGCCGGCTGGCGGCCAGAGCGAAGCTGGTCCGCGTGCGCGTGCTGTCCTCGAAGAACAGATTGACGACCACCTTGCCTCGCAGGGGAGGAGCCTTCTTCACCGAGCGCGTGCTGATCTGTTCGAAGCCCTGGGCGGTGTCGAGGATGTAGTGGATCTCCTCGGCGCTGAGGTCCCGCAGACCGATCAGGTGCTTGCGCTGCCATCTGAACTGCTTGCCTTTTCGCATGATCGCCATAGTCATACTGTGCTGTCGCCTGGAGCTGTGGTGGGTGTGTCGCTCCACGATGTTGAGGATGCGGCTCATGGTCTCTACTCGACTACAACCTCGTCTCTTCCGTCCGACTCGATGAGGTTGACCTGGACGAACTGCCCGGGCCGGACCTCGGCCTTATAGCCGGTATAATCGGCCTGGATGGGGAACTCCCTTCCCTCCCGTTCGACGAGGACCGCCAGGCGGATGGCCTTGGGCCGGCCCAGATCGATCAGGGCCGATAATGCCGCCCGGACCGAACGGCCGGTGTAGAGCACATCATCGACCAGGATGACGGTCTTGTCGTCGAGGGCAAAGCCGATTTCTGTCGTTCGCACCAGGGGCTGGTCGGCGCTCTGGGGCGCGTTGAGATCGTCACGGTAGAGCGTGATATCGAGGGTGCCGCACGGGACCGGGTGGTTCAGCCGCCGGGACAGATGCTCCGCCAGGCGCTCGGCAAGTATCTCGCCCCGGCTGCGAATTCCGATAATCACCGGATCGTCAGCGCGAGAAGTCTGGGCGGCGATCTCCTCCGCCAGGCGGCGGAGGGTCTTGTCGATCTGCTCGGCGTCCAGGATCACCTTCATAGCGGCCATCCACTCTGAATCCGGTTCCACGCGGTTGTTGGAGGCAATATACCAGCGGAGGCGCGCCAACGCAAGAGCGATGCCAGCAGTTTTCGCAATCCGCCCCGGCAGTGCTGGCGGAGGGGGGTATGCTGGCCGGCGGAGCTGGAATTTGCTTGAAAACGAGGTGGGTTTCTGCTATCATAAAGCCAGTTGCCGGGAGGGCGCAGCAGTCAGCAAGGGAGGCTGGATACTGGGGGCGTGATGGCGTGCGGGAGAGCGGTCCGAGCCACGTCCGGGGTCTTGTGATGCGAAGAGCAGTGGACAGAACAGCTATCCTGGTTCGCAGGTTATGGGTCGTTGGCCTGCTGGTCGGCGCGTTGGCGAGCGCCGGCACGGCCCAGGCCCAGGATACGTCGCTGCTCCAGCCCCAAGGTCTCGACTACGTGGGGATCTACGCGTTGCGCCAGATCGATCCGGCTCTGACCGGAGAGGGCGTTCGTTTCGGCGTCCTCTGCCGCAGCGTCACGTACAAGGATGGAGAGCCCCAGAACGACTACCAGCCGAACGTCCGGCACGCCTGCTTCGAGAGCGCCAGGGTCCGCTCGTACGACAAGGGCTTGCTGGCGCCGGGCATCTCGCCTCATTCGACCGCGGTCTGCTCGATCCTTTTCGGAGAGGATGCCGAGGCAATGACGCCGTTCCTCGGACCGTTCTTCTACCAGGGGGTGGTCCCGGCGGCGGAAGGGCATGTCTACGAGTACTTCTATTTCGGCGAGCAGCACCTGTTTACGCAGACGGCGCCGCCTGTTGACGTCGTTACCGCCAGCTTCGGGTTCCAGTTCGAGAACTGGTGGACGCGGGGTGTTGAGTCGCTGGCCGAGCATGCCGGACTTCCCGTTATCGCCAGCGTCGGCAACGGCACGAATGCGTCCGATCCGCCCCTCTACCCAGGGGCCGGCTCCAATGCCATCGGTGTCGGTGTGGTCAGCTCCGTCAAGACGGGCAACCCCGTCACCGACCTGATGCACTTCGCTCTGGCCTATCCCGATCAGTCGACCCTGGGACCGACCGGGGACGACCGCTGCAAGCCGGACATTGTCGCTCCGGGCAACTGCCTCGTGGCAGACGCGACGGAGGATCGTGGCTACGCCATGTCGGGCGACTGGTCGAGCTACGCCACGCCGGTGACCGCCGGGGTGGTCGGGCTGCTGGTCCAGACCGCAAGGATGGACAAGAACCTCAGTCCGATCCTCTCACCCAACGGCGGTAATTGTGCCCTCAAGGCGATCCTGATGAACTCGGCGACCAAGCTGCCGTTCTGGCACAAGGGCCGACTCACGACCGAAGACGATCGGGAGGAACCACTGGATTACGTCCAGGGCGCCGGGATGGTCAACGCGGTGGGGGCGTATCGGCTCCTGACGGCCGGGCGGGCTTTGCCGGGCAGCGTGCCTTCGATGGGATGGGACCTCAACGTGCTCGATAGAACGCCGCAACTGCCGCAGGTCTATCGCTTCACGGTGGACGAATCGGACGACAGGATGCTCACCGCCACGCTGGTCTGGAACCGGCATTACAGCGAGGTCTTCCCGTTCGAACGCGTCCCCGGCGCCGACAGCGACCTGCGCATCGAGGTCTGGGCCATCGATCCGGAGGATTCGAGCAACGATCTGCTGCTGGACAGTTGCGACAGCAAGGCAGACAACGTTGAGCACATCCACGTCCCGATGCTTGCGGAATACCGCGTGTACGAACTGGTCGTCTCGTATGCCGATGGGGCCGGGCAGACCGCGGTGATGTCTGAGCCCTATGGACTGGCCTGGGCGGTGGCCGAGAGGCCCGGGCTCCAGAGCATCCTGTGGCACGATCTCAACGCCGACGGCGTTGTGGACGGTGCGGACGTGCGGATCTTCCTGGCCAACCGCCATCTCGGGCTGACCTCGCCCGATGCCTATGTGATTGGTGACATCAACGCGGACGGGATTCTCGATGCCGCCGATCTGGAAAGCCTGATCGCCAACCGCAATCGCAAGGCCGGCTGGCGCACGGACACGGTCACCAACTGATCGTCTCCGATGACGGCCACAGCTTTGTCGGCAGGGGAGTATATCTCCGCCATCGCAAGCCATGAATGCTGCGAGATGTCTGAGCGTGTTGCTGTTCGGTCTTCTCGTCGCGTCGGCGACGCGAGGGGCTGAACGCTGGCGTTTCATCGTGACCTGCGACAGCCGGCACGCGCTGACCGGAGTCAACGAGCCCGTTCTGGCGGAGCTGGCGGCCGAGATTGTGCGGCAGGGGGTGGACTTCCTGCTCTATCCGGGCGATCTGGTCCATGGCATGCAAGTTGCCTCCGAGCAGTTCGAGCGGCAGTTGTGGAACTGGGTGGCCGTCATGCGACCGGTGTACGACGCCGGGATTCCCGTCTATGTCTGCCGGGGCAATCACGAAGTCGGCGATGTGTGGGACCTTGAGCCTGGGGTCGAACCCGACCCGAGCGACAACCAATCGCTTCGCTGGCTGCGCGTGTTCGGCAACAGCCTCCATTCGGAGCTGATGCTGCCCGACGACAGTCCCGCGGGCGAGGAGCACATGACCTACGCGTTCGAGCACAAGAACGCGCTGATCGTGGCGCTCGACCAGTATGGGGGGCTCCGGCATCGGTTTGTCCACAGCGTCAACCAGAGCTGGCTGGACGAGAGGCTCGGCCGGAACACGCAGCCTCACGTGTTCGTCTTCGGGCACGAGCCGGCCTTTCGGACCTATCATTATGACTGTCTCGACGCGTATCCTGCCCGGCGTGACGCCTTCTGGGAGAGCATCCAACACGCGGGCGGGCGCACGTACTTCTGCGGCCACGATCATTACTACGATCACGGCGCGGTGGATGACCGCGACGGCGTGCCGGACAACGACGTTCACCAGTTGATCATCGCGACCGCTGGGGCTCCATTCTACACGTGGGAGCCGCCTTACCGGGGCGACAACAGCTACTTCGTTCCTCGGCAGCTCTTTCACGTCACAAGCTACGGGTACATCCTGGTCGCCGTCGACGGCCCGGACGTCACTTTGACCTGGATGGAGCGCAGGGGCGGCGATCCCTTGCTGCTTTCGCCCTACGTGCCAGTGGAGGTGTGGGGGTATACGGTTGAGCCCAGGCCGGTTGTGCTGTATCCCAATGGAGCCCAACGGCTCGCCGCTTCGCAACCATGCACGGTGCAGTGGCAGACCGTTGGCGGGGCCGGCATCGGCGAGGTGGTTATCGAGTACTCCGCCAACGGCGGGGCGACATGGACGTTCGTCGATCAAGTCGCCGGCTCAGGCGCGTACGAGTGGACGGTTCCGGCGGTCGACTCGGAAACGTGTCTACTCCGTGTCCGCGATGGGAGCCGTCCGCAGGTCTGTGACGTCAGCGACAGGCCGTTCTCGATTTCCCGGTGTCTCCAGAAGTTCCAGGGCGACCTGAACGGGGACTGCTGCGTCGACTTCGCCGATCTGGCGATCCTGCTGAGTGAATGGCTTGCGTGCGGTGACCCATTCGACCCGGCCGCCGACCCGCTGCCGTAGGCCCTTCCCATCTCTCATCGAAAGCCTGACCTGCAATTTCCTGTGGCATTGTGCGTCTAATCCCGTAGAATGGCGCGCGTCAATCAGGTGTTTGTCGGTGTAGAATTCACGTCGCGTGCCGGCTGTGGCGCGAGGATGCTGGTCTTATGCTCGATATCCAAGAGGAGATCTCCAGGGTGTGCGCCGCGACGGGCGCCCCGCGCCGCGAGACGACCAGGACCGCCGTGAAGGAGTACTTCCGCACGCTGGGTGTGGGCGGCTCGGCGGCCACCGGGGATTTCGACGCGGCATGCGACCGCGCGCTGGGTGTCCTGCGGGCCAATCTCTTCGGCGCCGAAACAATGGCGATTGTCACCGGCGGGCGGGAGCTCGACGAGCAGACCCTGGCCGGCCTGAAGCTCGGTTTCGAGGCGATCGCCAGGCCCTTGCGGATCCCGCGTCCGCCGGTCAGCCGCGAGACAAAGGTCTTCTCGCTCGCTCTGGCGGCGTTGGTTGGCGCGGCGGTCGGGATGCTCACCCTGGCGCCGCTGCTTCGCTGGGCCTATGACATGCGCGATCTGGGGTTGGTGTTGGGCGGTCCGGCCGGCGCGTTTCTGGCGGTGCTCCTCGTGCATCGTCTGTCGCGACTGCGGCTGCTGCTGCGCCTGCTTCCCGGCTTGTCGTCGGATGCAAGGTCTCTGTCGGGTCCGGCCCGTAAGGACCACGAAGCGGTCGTGCGCGCCTGTGTCGAGCAATGGCTGGACTGGGCGATCCCGGCGCTGACCACGCTGTGCCTGCACGGCTCTTTGCGCCAGGAGCCTGCGACGAAGAAAGACGCCGCCTTCAAGCGGATCGGCAAGCTGATCTACACCCTGCACGGGACTCCGCCCGAGTCGCTGCCGGTGGTAGCGGACGAGTTGATCCAGGAAGCCAAGAACTACGGCTTCGAGGGGCTTGACGGTCCGGCGTTGTTCTCCGTCGAGCGCGACCGACCACGGGACACGATCGTCTGGAACAGCGGGCTTGGCGCCAAATACGAGACTTTTGGTCACATCGTCGAGGGCGACCGCGTGACCGTCGAACGCTCGCCGGTCGTTTTCGAGGGCAAGGTGGTCGAGCGCGGGCTGGTCAGAAAGGTACGAGAGACGGCCTGACATGAACAATAACGGCGTTCTATCCATCGACTTCGGGACCACGAACTCTTACTACTGTAAGTGTCCGGCCGATCAGATCGCGCCGGTCGGCGTGGATTTCGGCTCCGGGCGGGACGGCTTGCCAACCGCCATCCTCTATCGCGGCGACCGCGAGCCCCTCGTCGGCGAGGCGGCGCTGCACGAGTTCGGAGAGGCCTCCGCCCAGGAGCGCAGGCAGTACCGTCTGTGCACGCAGTTCAAGCCTGACATCGCCCAGAGCGCCGAGGCGGCCGAAACCGCCGCCGATTTCCTTCGCACCGTGATTGCCCAAGCCCAGCGCCAGCACATCGCGATGGATCCGGCCCAGCAGCATGTGATCTTCGGGATGCCCAGCGAGTCGCAGGGCGATTTCCGCACGACGCTCACGGAGATTGCCCGTAAGGCCGGGTACGGCCAGGTCCGCCTGCTCGACGAACCCAAGGGGGCGTTGCTCTACCACCTGTGGCGCAAGGACTTCTCGCCCGAGGAAGCGCAGCGGGGGATTCTCGTCGTCGATTTCGGCGGCGGCACCTGTGATTTCGCTTTTCTGCAGAGCCTGCGTGTCACGTGCTCCTGGGGCGACATGGAGCTGGGCGGACGCTTGTTCGACGACCTGTTCTTCCAGTGGTTCTGCGAACAGAACCCCGGCGTTCTGCGGGAGCTCCAGGAAATGGGCGACGCCTACTACGTTCATTCGTATCTGTGTCGCGAGGTCAAAGAGTTCTTCTCGCTGACGATGGCGCGGGATCGCTCCGAGGTCGTCAACAAGTCCGTCGGTCGGTGCGGCAGCCTGCGGGGCATGGACTGGCCTGCCTTCATGGAACGGGCGAGCCACTACATGCCGAGCCCGACCCTCGTGAGCCATCTCCAGGGCATGGGCGTGCGGTGCCGCAGCGTGACGCAGCGCGAGGAGCCTATCGATCTGGTCGAATGGTTCCGGCGATCTCTCGTCCAGGGATTCTCCGACGAGGCCGTCCGGGGCGGCGACATCAGCCTGGTGGTCCTGGCCGGGGGCAGCAGCCAGTGGCCTTTCGTCGCCGACGTCATTGCCGAGACGCTGGGCGTCGATCCATCGCGCCTGCTTCGGAGTGACCGGCCCTACGCCGTGATCGCGCAGGGACTGGCGATCCTGCCGGCCTTGCAGAGGCAGTTCGAGCGAACGCGCGAGACGCTGCGGGCAGACCTTCCGCAATTCTGCCGCAACCGGGTCCGTCCCCTTGTCGAGCGTGTGACCGGCATGTACATCTCCGATGTCGCCACGGATGTGACGTCGGAAGTCTTCGACAAGTCGATTCGGCCGGTTCTGGAGGACTTTCGAGACAAGGGGGGTTCGGTGAGCGCCCTGCGCGAGACGATTTCCGCGAACGTCAAGGCCGATGAGGACCGGCTGAGGGAGATCATCGAGGGGCGGATGCGAACGTTGAGTCTGGGCTTGCCCGGGCAGCTCAACGAGCTGCTGGCCGACTGGTTTGGTTCCTATGGTCTGAGCGTGGGCGACAAGCCGGTCGGGGACGGCCGGTTTGTGTCTGTGCAGGGCGACGTGATCGGTCCGGAGACGCCGGACCTCTATGGCGGAATCATGGAGACGGTCGGCTGGTTCGTGGTGGGCCTGGCGACCAGCGTCGGCGCGATGGTCTGCGGCGGGGCGGGCACGGCCCTCGTGGCGACCGGGCCGGTCGGGCTACTGGCCGGGGCGCTGCTCAGCGCCGTGGCCGCGTTTCTGGCGGTCCGTTACGGCAAGACCAAGGCCAGAGAGTTGGCCGACAACTGGAACGCCCCAGCGTGGGTCATCAAGACCGTCATGACGCCGTCGCGAACTGCCAAGGCCCGCCAGCAGTTCAAGTCCCGGCTCGAAGAGACGCTCCGCCGCGAGACCGCCGGCCTCCAGGACCGGATGGAGACGCGGATTCGCGAGATCACCGAGGCCCAGATCGAAGGCCTCTCCGAGATTGCCCAACTATAGACCTGCCCGCCGGACTGCCGCATCGATTGGAGGCTCGCCAATGCCGGGAACCATCCCCAAGTCCTTCGGACTTGAGGCTGCCACACGGCAAAAACCTCTTTTCTTCTTCCTTTGTTTCGGGTATGACTACGGGCGCTCGCACGGATGTGAAGAGTTCGTGGATGGATGACGCCGACGACATCGTTGTTCGCAGTGGCGCCGCAGGGCGCTGCTTCTCAGGTATACGCATGCCCCTGCGGGCACACTACCAACGGCGCGTGCGGACCATCGCGGGGGTGACGATTCTGTCGTTTCGGGGCTGGTGAAGGTACAGGTGCGCTATGGTTGACCATGTGCTGATCAAGAACGGACGGGTGATCGACCCGGCCAACAATCTCGACGAGGTCTGCGACGTGCTCATTCTCGACGGCAAGATCGCGGAGATCGGCCGTTTCAACGGCGCCGTCGCCAAATCGGTCGAGCGGGTCATCGATGCGACGGGCAAGCTCGTCACTCCCGGCCTGATCGACATCCACGTGCATTTCCGCGAGCCGGGCGACGAGGAAGAGGAGACCATCGCCAGTGGTTCGGCCGCGGCGGTGGCCGCCGGGTTCACCTCGGTTGTCTGTATGCCCAACACCAACCCTACCATCGAGAACGAGACCGACATCGAATATGTCCACCGCAAGGGACGCCAGGCGCGGAAGACCCACGTCTACGCGATGGGCGCGATCACCAAGAAGCGAGAGGGCGTCGAGCTGGCCGAGATGGGCATGATGGCCGAGGCGGGCGCCAGGGGTTTCACCGACGACGGTCACGGCGTGCAGGATGTGTCCGTCATGCTGCGGGCCCTCAAATACGCCAGGATGTTCGACCGTGTGGTCGCCCAGCACTGCCAAGATGACCGGATAGTTGGGCAGGGGGTTATGAACGCGGGGTACTACTCGACAATCCTGGGCCTGCCCGGGATGGATGCCCTGGCCGAGGAGAGCATGCTGTGGCGTGATATCCAACTGATTCGCAAGACGGGCGTCCGCTACCACGCGCAGCACATCTCCACCGCCGGCTCGGTGGAGCTGATTCGACAGGCGAAGAAAGATTCGCTGCCGGTGACGTGCGAGGTGACGCCGCACCACCTGCTGCTGACCGAGGAGATGTGCGCCGAGTACGACACAAACTACAAGGTCAATCCGCCGTTGCGGAGCAAGAAGGACGTCGATGCGCTCAAAGGGGCGATTGCCGACGGTCTGGTCGATGCGCTGGCGACGGACCACGCGCCGCACCTGCAAAGCGAGAAGGAGCTGGAGTTCCTGGCGGCGCCGTTCGGGATCGCCAGCATCGAGTGTGCGTTGGGATTGTACGTCAAGGCGTTGATCGATCCGAAGATTCTCGACTGGCCCGGCCTGATCCGTCTGATGACCTTGAACCCCGCCCGGATCATTGGGATCGACAAGGGCACGTTGGGCCGGGGCCGCCAGGGCGATGTGACGATCATCGATCCCGATGCCGAGTGGGTGGTGGACGTCAACAAGTTCGTCTCCAAGAGCCGCAACTGCCCCTATCACGGCTGGAAGCTCCGCGGCAAGGTCGATAAGACCCTCGTCGGAGGCGAGCTCCGCTTCGAAGCCGACTGACACAGGGGAAACCGCTTTCTCTGCGGGCCAAGACCCTCGTGATCAGGCAAACCGCTATTGGGCTGGCGCACGCCGCGCAGAAGGGCTTGGGGGCGGCGAGGACTTGGACTATAATATTGAGCATGGAACGTGATGCCCTGTTGAAGCTGGTCAAGTGTACCGTGAGTGACGTCGAGCCCGACGCGGAGATCATCCTCTATGGGTCTCGTGCGCGCGGCAGTTCGACACCTCTTTCAGACTGGGATTTCCTCATTCTTGTGGAAGGTTCCGTGGGAGACGAACGCGTGGACCGAATTCGACACCGGCTCTATGAGATCGAGTGGGAGACTGGGCAGGTGCTCTGCTCGATCGTCCGCAGCCGTGACCAGTGGATGGCTCCGCCTTATCGCAACACTCCGTTCCATCGGAATGTGGAGCTTGAGGGAATCGTGCTGTGACGATATCAGACAGAGAACTCGTCGCATACCGTCTCCAGAGAGCATCCGAATCCATCGAGGACGCGAGCATCCTGGCAGGGGCAGGGCGTTGGAATCCGCGTGTGAATCGGCTCTATTACGCTTGCTTCTACGCGGTTTCGGCATTGTTGGCGAGCGAAGGCTTGTCCTCATCAAGACATACGGGCGTCCGCACTCTGTTCAACCAGCACTTCGTACATGCTGGGAAGATAGACAAAGAGACAGCGAAGGTCTTTCATGACATGTTCGAACGGCGCCAGGAGGGCGACTACGTGGACTTCGTCCGATTTGATGCCTCGCAGGTTCAAGTGTGGTTACCTCAAGTCCGCGAATTTGTTCGCCGTGTCGCAGACTATCTTGCGACCGAGCTCTCATGATGGCGTTCGACGAGACAAGAACGCCGATCATAGCAATTTGCGGTGTCCGCAGCACCTCAGTCGGAACGAACGATGGTTATCATTGATGGAACGAATCTGCTGTGGGCGATTCATGAGGCCCGCGACAAGTCCGACGTGGCGGATGAGATTCAACTGTGCCGGACGTTGGAGCGATATTTCGCTCTGACGGGCGAGGAGGGGGAGGTGGTTTTCGATGGGGCCGGCCCGCCGGACAAGAGCGAGTTCGGCGCCGTCGGCCGGCTGGGCGTGGCGTTCTCCGGATTCCACAGCGACGCGGACACGGTGATCGAAGAGAAGGTCGCCGCCAGCACCGCGCCGCGCCGGCTGACGGTGGTCAGCAGCGATCGGCGGCTGCGGCAAGCGGTCAGTGCCAGGAAAGCGAGCACGATCAAGTCGGATCAGTTCTGGAGCCAGGTGCTCGGCGAGCTTCGTCGCGGCCGACGCACTACGAAGGAGCCGGAGGAGAAGGCGGACGGTCTGACCGACGGCGAGACCGAACAATGGCTCGATCTGTTCGGACTGGACGACTGACCGGTTCCACCGCAGACGGAGAGCTTCAGGGCCGGCGATGTGTGAGAATCAGAGGTCGATGGGTGAAATCCGAACCGGGCCTCGGGAGCGACTGGTCTTTCTCGATCTGGCGCGCGGTCTGGCGATCGTCTTCATGGTCCTTCAGCACGCAGTGCTCCTGTTCGCGACCGGGCAGGGCGAGGGCTTGGTCCTCGGCAAGATCGTGCTTCTGCTCGGCGGCGCGCCGGCAGCGCCGGTCTTCCTGTTCATCATGGGGATCTTCCTCGGTCGGCCCGACCGGAAAATCGGACGCGGCGTGCGGCGGGGGTTGAAGCTGATCGCCCTAGGGTATTTGTTGAATCTGTTGCGTTCGACGCTGCCCTCGCTCTTCACGGGGCCGGAGATTGCGTCCGCAACGGTTCCGGCTTCACCGCTCGCATCGTTCTGGGCGGTCGACATCCTGCAAATGGCCGGGCTGTCGTTCGTCCTTTTGACGTTGCTCAGGAGATATCTGCCGTTTCGATGGGTGTGGGCGATTCTCGCGGCGGCTGTCGCCTTCGTCTCCCCCTTGCTGTGGCATTGGGGCGGGCCGTCCGGAGTCTATGCACTGTGGGGCAACCGAGACGATGTGTTCTTTCCCCTGTTTCCTTGGGTTGCCTATCCTCTCGCCGGGATGGTCTACAACCCCTATGCGCTCGCGCAGGAAGGCCAAAGCACGGTGACCCACCGTAGCGCCGCGGTCGGTGCGTTGTTCTTTGCTGTCGGGGCCGCGACATTCTTCCTTCCTCGGGAGGGGCAGTTGGACCTTGGGCAGTACTTTCAGGACGGGCCTGGGGCACAGGTTGCCACGGTGGGCTTTGTTCTGGTCTGGTTGTCCTTCTGCCGACTCCTGGCGAGACGGCGGGCCGGTTCGGCCGGTTTGCGCCTGCTGAGCTTCTGGAGCCGCAACGTGACTGCCGTCTACTTTGTGCAATGGATTCTGTATGGCTGGGCGGTCCTGGTCATCGGCCGTAATCGCTATGGGAGCCCCATGGCAATGGGTGTGGCCACCGGGGTGCTGCTTGCTGCCCATGCGGTGGTCAAAGCATCTGTTGCGCGTGCGGGAAGAAGGCCGGACCCGCCTGACGGCTGCGCAGGGGGAGGTTCCACAGGCTCGCGCGAAGTGCCATCGGCTGGGAATTTTTGTTGCTCGACGGGACAAAAATCTGTATAAACAACTGCCTTTGATACGCCCGGGGCCGCAACAGGAGGAGAGAGGCCCCGCGTCTGACGGGTCCGCCTCCGGTCGGCGCACCGGACAGGACTCAAAGGCCGCCTACGCAGGGGGGTTTTTGAGCAGAGTTGTATCATTCATCCTTACCGAAAAATGGAGAAGCTATGAAGCGCAGAATGGTCACGATTGACGGAAACACGGCTGCCGCACACGTCGCGCACGCGACGAATGAAGTGATTGCGATCTACCCGATTACGCCGAGTTCGCCGATGGGCGAAATGTCCGATGACAAGACCGCCAGGAATACGCCGAATATCTGGGGAAGCGTGCCTTCCGTGACGGAAATGCAGTCGGAAGGCGGCGCGTCCGGCGCCGTTCACGGCGCGCTGGCGGCCGGGGCTCTGACGACGACTTTCACCGCCTCGCAAGGTCTGCTGCTGATGATCCCGAATATGTACAAGATCGCCGGTGAGCTGCTGCCGACTGTGTTTCACATCACCGCGCGTTCGCTGGCCTGCCAGGCCTTGTCCATTTTCGGCGATCATTCCGACGTGACCACCTGCCGCGAGACGGGCTTTGCGATGCTGGCCTCGGCCAACGTTCAGGAGGTGATGGATTTCGCGTTGATCGCTCAGCAGTCGACGCTAGCTTCGCGCGTGCCGTTCATGCACTTCTTCGACGGGTTCCGGACCAGCCACGAGATTCAGAAGGTCGAAGAGCTGACTTATGACGACATGCGGGCGATGATCGACGACGATCTGGTCGCGGCCCACAAGGCGCGGGCCCTTTCGCCCGACCGCCCGCTCCTGGGCGGAACCGCCCAGAACCCCGACGTCTACTTCCAGGGACGCGAAACCGTCAACAAGTTCTATCTGGCGGCGCCCCAGATCGTCCAGGATACGATGGACAAGTTCGCCAAGCTTGTCGGACGTCAGTACAAGCTCTTCGATTACGTCGGCGCGCCGGACGCCGAAAAGGTGATTATCATCATGGGCAGCGGTGCCGACACCGTTGAGGAGACGGTGGAGCATCTGACCAGCAAGGGCGAGAAAGTCGGCGTCGTGAAGGTGAGGCTGTATCGGCCCTTCAGCACCAGGCACCTGGTGGCGGTTCTGCCCAAGACGGTCAAGAAGATCGCGGTGCTGGACCGGACGAAGGAGCCCGGAGCTTTGGGCGAGCCGCTGTACCTGGACATCCGCACGGCGATCGGCGAAGCGATGTCGGACGGGATCGCCCCGTTTGAGAAGTACCCGGTGGTGGTGGGCGGCCGGTATGGCCTGGGCTCGAAGGAGTTCACGCCGGCGATGGTCAAGGCGGTCTACGACAACCTGGACGCGGCCAAGCCGAAGCGCAGCTTCACGGTCGGCATCATCGACGACGTGACCGGCACCAGTCTCGATGTCGACTCCTCGTTTGAGGTCCCCGCCGGCGGTCTCTATGCGGCCATGTTCTACGGGCTTGGCTCGGACGGCACCGTCGGCGCCAATCACAACTCGATCAAGATCATCGGCGAGAACACCG
>ENA-UOXR01000813-UOXR01000813.1-bioreactor-metagenome-genome-assembly--contig:-NODE-813-length-36075-cov-7.152748_pt1 | contig 36075 bp, 29 predicted proteins | sample MGYA00238164_ERZ764825 | MGnify/ENA primary metagenome ERZ764825 (study PRJEB28920, sample SAMN05720171) | bioreactor metagenome | isolation source: Anaerobic biogas reactor | place: USA:Washington... | reverse complement strand
CCTGGTTTAATTCCTCCAACAGTTCGTAGACTTTACTGCTGGCATTGGAATCAAGTCCATTGCCCGGCTCGTCCAGGAGCAAAAGTCGTGGTTCAGCTGCCAGCGCCCGCGCAATCAGGACGCGCTGCCATTGGCCTCCGGACAGCTCCCCGATTTGCCGGTTGGCCAGGTCGGCAGCCTCAAGCTTTTGCAGACACCACCGGGCTTTTTCCAAATCGTATTGACGATAGCGATGGAAAAAGAAAGATTTTTCTCCCAATCTTCCCTGCAGGACAACCTCCATAACAGATATGGGAAACCGTTGATTGATATGGGCAGCCTGCGGCACATAGCCAATCAAATGTCTCATGGCTTGGGGCTTTTCACCAAAAATAGTCACCTTCCCGCGCCAAGGCTCCAGCAATCCCAGCATCAGTTTTATCAATGTGGTTTTGCCTCCGCCGTTGGGACCGATGATCCCGGTAAAACTGCCTGCCGGAATGCCGAAGTTGATGTCTTCCAGGGCTAGAACATTTCCATAACCGGTACTGACATTCTCAAAACAGACTGCCATTTCATTGGTCATTTTACTTTCCCACCTTTATACGTTCCCGGCCCACGTCGTCCTGGACGTCAGCCGTTTCATCCCGTCTGCCGGGTTTTTATTCCGTTTTTAATACATGGCTGAATGTTTGCGCTGTTTGACGCAGGTTATCAATATAATCCGGCGCCAACGGGGCAATCAAGCGGGCTTCTCCGCCCAGCTCCCGGGCCAGGGTCTGGGCCTGTTTGTCATCCATTTCCGCCTGATAGAAGATCGCTTTTATGTTTTCCTGCCTGGCCTGGTCAATCACCTGCTGAATATGCCGGGCAGCTGCTGCTTTTCCTTCTTCCTCCAGGGCGATCATGGTGAGTCCGTAATCATCTGCAAAATAACCCATGGAAGGGTGATAAACAATAAAACTCCGGTTGGCTGCTCCCGCCAGGGATGTTTCGATCTCCTGGTGCAGTTTTTCCAGTTCCTTCTGATAGTTTTGCATATTCTGCTTGTAGATACTGGCATGTTCAGGATCTGCTTTGGCCAATTCGTCGGCAATCGTCTCTATCATAACGCTGACCCGTCGAGGAGACATCCAGCGGTGCGGATCTTTTTCTCCGGGGGAGATTTCCAAAGCCGGATAGACTTCATCGACCCGGCCGGCCAGATCAATCACCGACATATCTGCATTGAGCTGCCTGAGTCTTGGCAAGATGCCGTTTTGTTCCGCCGCAACCCCGATGGAAAAGTATATCTGGGCATCACTTGCCTGTTCCATTATCCTGGGACTGGGCGCATAGTTTTCCGGATTGCCGCCCGGCGGAATCATGGTTACGACTTCCACAAGATCACCGCCGATAGCGGTGACAAAGCTTGCCTGCGGAACAATCGATACCGCTGCTTTGATTTTCCCGGTGCCGGATGATGCGGTCTCCGGGGCAGGATTCCCACATCCGGCGATGTGTGGCAAGGCCAGTGCCAGTACCATCAACACCACCAAACGCTTCATTTTCTTAACATTCTTAACGAATTTCTTCACTGCTAACCGCTCCTTTTCTAATTGCAAGAAGTTGCATTTACTATTATTGCGCTGTCAGTCTATCCTGTCAATCATCAATTAACAACTTGAAATATTAACAGATGACATAGTTTCGCCTTCTCTGACAAGTGCAAACAAAAAAAGTAAAAACCCCCTATCATATGCTGACAAGGGATTTTATTAATCGATTTGAATCATCGTTTAGGCAAGCAGACGCTGCTGCAATCTTTCAAACTTTTCTTCCAACTGACCCGGCATCCAAAGCAATTTCTGCAGTTGAAGCTCCTGTTGTTCCATAAAATAACCTTCGATAGGAACATATGCTTGTCTAGCTTTGATTATTCGCCTGAAACAAAACATCTTTAACGTTTCGAGCAATTTATTTTCTCTGCATAGGATTCCCTGTTATGATGTTTATATAAATATTTTTCGGAGGGGATTTTTTGGTCAGAATCATAATCGTGCTGTCGGCCCACGCAGGCGCGGGGCAAACGACGATCACCGTAAATCTGGCCAGTGCTCTGGCCCGCCAAGGACACCGGGTGCTCATTGCAGAAAAAGGAGAAAATGCAAAACTAAGAGCCTGGCTGGGCCTTGCTCAGACAGCCGACAACCACCCGACATCTCCGGATCACACCAGTCCCGGAACATTGGCAACCCGTATAGGACCTGATTTTTGGGTGATGGGAGACGCAGAGCGGATTCCACCCGAATTTGCGGTTGATTACGAATATATTTTTCTTCTGCCCGCCATCCCAGCCGGATGCGAAAGTCTGCTGCCCAGGTGCGATCGTATCCTGGTCTGCTGCAGTCTGGAAGAAAAAGATACGGCCCGCCAGGTTATCGACCTGGATCAGCACTTGTCCAGCCTGACCGGCAGTCCCAGGCCGGTTGATTTGGTGGTAATGAACAAAATCAATACCAAGGAGTGGCACAACAACCTGGAGTGTTTTTCCCTTTTAGCCGAATATTTCGGGGAAGAACGGATCGCGGATCCCCTGCCCCACTGTGAAAGAATTCATGATCTGCCGCTGGATAGCCGCACGGTTTGGGAATTGAGCCAGGAAAACCTGCGGGATGCCTTTATGCGTTTGATTGAGATCATCAAATTGTGGTAGGCTCACAGGTAAGTAATCGTTTAACAAGTTGGAGAAGTATTGGCCTGGCTGAATTTTTGTTAAAAAAGGGAGGTTGAAAAATGAACAAATCCCGACTCAACTTTATCATCGATGCGGTTATGTTATTGGGGATGATGGCTCTGGTAGGTACGGGTTATGTCCGCAAATACATCCTTTTAAGCGGCTCCGCAGCAAAAGCGGCATTTGGCAGGAAGGTCGATATGCTGCTGCTGGGAATCGATCGGGATGGCTGGGCTGTTATCCATCTTTATCTGGGATATTTTCTGTTGTTTTTGCTTTTTTGGCATATCTATCTGCATTGGAAACAGATTGTGGCCATTTATCGCAAGTGGATTCCCGATAGAATGGTTCGCTGGACGATAACCGCTGTTTTTGTGTTGCTGGGTCTGGTTCTGCTGCTGTTTCCCTTTTTTATTAAACCCGTCATTTTATAAATGGTTTGCGGTCCCATTATTAACCTTTACCGGTAGATTCCTCTTTGCGGTCGCGGAAGGAACCGCGGTAAAACTTCATAACCCCTTGCTCCACACGGTTTTTGATCATCTTTTGTTCACTGAGATACGAGATAAAAGCAGCAATCGTGGAGGAAACCAGATAATACTGACCGCTGTTGGCACTCAGATCATACTGTATCAACATGGCAGCCAGGATCTCTTCATGGGATCTGCGCTGATCCAGCAGGGTCAGGATTTCTTGAGCGATGACAGCAATTCTGGCCTGGTTTTTCTCTGCGCAATCACCCAGATCTTCAACCAATCCTCCATGGGTCAGCAAAACGAACGGCCATTTCTGGCTGCCGATGAAAGCCAGCGTCTCTAGTTGTCGGGTGATATCGACCATATATAAAAATGGATATTCCTGCAACATCCGCGGGTGCATCAGGCTGTCCCCTAGAAATACTACTCCGTCGGGTGTGGCTAGTCCGGTTTGTCCCAGGCTGTGACCGGGCAGATCATAAATCTGAAACAATTCGTTTTTGATCAGCAAAGATCCAGGGCCGATTATCTGATCGACTTTGCTGGGTGAGGCCATCAATATCCGACTGCGCAAGACCCGCAGCGGATAGGCGGTAAACAGCATGGCCGGGCCCAGGATTGGATTTTCAATGATGGCTGCTGCCAGGGGCGAGGCAATAATGCGACATTGGCACTGCGTCTGTAAATACTGGTTGCCGCCGCAGTGATCGACATGGGCATGAGTATTAAAAATGGTTTCGATTTGTAGCCCTTCCTCGCTCAGTACAGTCATTATTTTTTTGGCCTGGCTGGCACTGGACCCACTGTCTACCAGCAGGCAAGTCCGATCGGAAAATACATATACCCCGACCCCGTTATCCCCATCCAGGAAATAACTATTGCCTGCAATATGATTTAATTGCACGGCCATTCATCTCCTCAAATAAACGTTGTTAAAACATATTTTCCTTCTGTTTAAGGGACATCTTTTAAAAATACCGTTTCTATTTCCTCAAACTGTGCAGCCGGAAAATATGAGCTCAAATCTGCTTCTGCCAAACGGCTTTTAATGTTCGCCGCCCGGTAAGGTACTCCCTGCATAAATGTACATAATTCATTTACATCCGCGTTGGTGAAAAAATCCCCATAAATCCTGCAATCTTTGATCAAGCCATTTTCAACGTATATCCCGATCTCTACTCTTCCCCACTCGAATTTGGTGCCGGATTGAACATTAAACGCCGGGGAGTTGCCATAAACCCAATCCCAGCTATGGTATTTTTCCTGGCAAAGCCTGGCCACGGCCCGATACTCATCTTTATGCAGCTCACGCTCATCTTCCAGCAAGCCCGCCGCTTGAAACGTCTGCAGCAAGGCCGTTCTGAATTGCGACAAGGAAAAGTCAGTTTGCAGATGATCACGGATATTGGTTACCCGGCTTCTGACTGAATCTACGCCTTTGGATACTAATTTGTCCGTATCTGCATTAAGTACTTCGGTCATGGTTTCAATACGGCTATCAAACATCAGGGTACCGTGATGCAGTAAACGATTTTTCCAGCGGTATTGGGCATTGCCGGAGAATTTTTTACTACCGATGGTAATGTCATTACGGCCGCTGTTTTCAGCCTGAATCCCCATCTGCGCAAGGGTATCGATAATAGGCACGGTAAACCTGGCAAAATCGAAACCGACATGATGTTCATCGTTGACGATATAGGTGAAATTCAGATTGCCCTGATCATGATACACTGCTCCCCCTCCGGTCAACCTTCGCACCACCTCTATTCCCCTGGTTTTGACCACATCAAGATTAATCTCTTTCAGGGTATTCTGATTGCGCCCTACCACCACGACCGGACGATCCTGCCAGAGCATGAAATATTCCCCCTGATGATTCTGATCAAGCAACAGGTACTCTTCCAGCGCCAGATTAAAATAAGGGTCGGTGGAAGGATTAATAATGTGTATCATCATAACCTCCATAAAAATAAATGAGATCCACCGACACTCAGGTGGTGCTATGCTTGCCTTCTGATCGCTTACGGCACTAGATGCCAAGATGGCTTCGTCGCCTGCGGCTCCTCAGAATGACAAAGGAGATATTTGTTTACTGATCCTGGCGGACCTGACGGTGTAGTTGACAAAAAGGCGGGAGCTATTCCCGCCTTGATAGAAACCAGTTTCATGGCCGCAGCAGCTTATTTTCGGCGCGGCAGGAGATGAATGGCCTCGCCTTTTATATCCATAATTGCCTCGGCCAGACTCTCTCCCAGGGTAGGATGGGGATGGATGGTGCCGCGGATCTCATCAACTTTCATATGATTTTTGACCATCAGGGTAGCCTCCAGAATCAGATCCGAGGCATGGGGCCCTAAAATGTGTACCCCGATGATAGTATCATCCTGAGCGGCGATCACTTTTACCAGACCATCGGTTTCACCCATGGTCATGGCCTTGCCGTTGGCTGCAAATTGGAATTTACCGATTTTATAGGCAATGCCCTCCTGTTTGGCCTGCTCTTCGCTCATTCCCACCGTGGCAATTTCCGGGAAGGTAAAAATGCAGGCGGGAACCGCATGATAAGCTACGTGGCTATCCATCCTGTTCATACCCTCCACCGCTGCGATGGCTTCCTCGGAGGCAACATGGGCCAGCATCTGGCCGCCGATGACGTCACCAATGGCATAGATACCTTCCACACTGGTCTCAAAATTCTCATCGACTTTGATAAAGCCACGCTCGTTTTCAATCCCCAGCTCGTCCAGACGTAGTCCATCCGTGGCGGCTTTTCTTCCCGCTGCCGCCAAAACCTGATCGGTTTCTATCTGCAATGTTTCTTTCTTATCACGACCGAGAACTAACAGATGATCCTCAAATGACCGAATCTCTTGTACCTGGCAGGAGGTATGGATGCTGATCCCCTGTCTTTTTAAAAATATATTCATTCTTTTGGTCAGTTCGCTATCCAATGAGCCGAGGATGTGGTCAGCTGCCTCCAATACGGTTACCTGGCTGCCGAAAGAGTTGAAAATACAAGCCAGTTCCAAACCAACCACGCCGGCCCCGATAATGACCATGCGCGGGGGAAGTTCTTCCAAATCGAGCAGTTCGGTGCTGGTAACCACCCCGGGCAGATCGATGCCGGGAATGGGAAGCCGAACAGATTCGGAGCCGCTGGCAATAAGAATTCTGTGGCCTTTATATTCCTGCCCGTTTACCCGTACGGTTGTCTGATTCAGTATTTCCGCCTTTCCCTTGATGACCTCTGCCCCGTTGGCTTGCAACAGGCTGTCAACACCGGTGACCAGTTTGTCAACAATCCCATCTTTGCGGCCTTTGGCCAGAGAAAGATTGAACTGAACATCCAGGCAGCGCAGGTTATAATCACTCAAATGCTGCATAGTGCGCAGAACTTCAGCGTTTTTATAATAGGCTTTGGTGGGTATGCAGCCGCGGTTCAGACAAGTGCCGCCCAGCTTGTCCTGTTCGAACAAGCTGACCTCCATGCCCAACTGGCGGGCACGGATAGCAGCCACATATCCGCCCGGACCGCCGCCGATGATTAATAGATCTTTCACGATTTTGCCTCCCATTTCACCAGCGGACGACGGGCGGCAGCCACTTCATCCACACGCACGATCATTGTGTTATGCGGGGCGGTCTTGACCGTCTCCGGATTCTCCCGGGCTTCCCGCGCAATGCTGCGCATGGCTTCGATAAATTCATCCAGACGTTCCCGGCTTTCAGTCTCTGTGGGTTCAATCATCATCGCTTCTTTAACAATCAACGGGAAATAAATCGTGGGGGGATGATAGCCATAATCCATCAAACGCTTGGCAATATCAAGCGTTGAAATATGGGCATTTTCCATCTGATTCTTGCTGGTGGCCACAAACTCGTGTTTGCACAAGCGATTAAAGGGAATATAGTAATCAGGAGCCAGATGGTGGCGGAGATAATTGGCATTCAGTACTGCATTTTCGCTGGCACTGCGCAGACCTTCACTGCCCAGAGTCAGGATATAGCAATAAGCTTTAACGATTACGCTAAAATTCCCGTAGAATTCTTTTACCCGGCCCAAAGACTTGGGACGGTCGTAATCAAACCAATACTTCCCATCCTTGTATTCTACCAACGGAACCGGCAGAAAAGCGGTCAGATGTTCTTTCACGCCTACCGGTCCCGAACCCGGCCCGCCTCCTCCATGGGGAGTAGAGAAGGTTTTGTGCAGATTGAAGTGCACCACATCAAAACCCATATCGCCCGGACGGGCTACACCGGCAATGGCATTCAAATTAGCACCGTCGTAGTATAATAATCCGCCCTGTCCATGTACGATTTCCGCAATGGCTTTTATATCCTTTTCAAACAGTCCCAGTGTATTGGGATTGGTCAGCATCAGTCCCGCGACTTCAGCATTCATTTTGCTGCGCAGGTCGTCCAGATCTACCAGCCCCATGGAGTTGGATTTGATCTCCACCACTTCGTAGCCAACCATATTAGCCGTGGCAGGGTTGGTTCCATGGGCGGAGTCCGGCACCAACATCCGTATACGATGATGGTCGCCTCGATCCTGGTGGTAGGCTTTGATAATCATTACCCCGGTCAATTCACCATGGGCACCGGCAGCCGGCTGCAAGGTGAACCGATCCATACCGGCAATCTCGCAGAAGGCTTTTTCCGCCTTGTACAAGGTCTCCATGGCCCCCTGTACGGTATCTTCCGCCTGATAAGGATGAATCGATGCAAACCCTGGCAAACGAACGGCCCATTCGTTGATTTTGGGATTATATTTCATGGTACATGATCCTAAAGGATAAAAACCGTCATCGACCCCATAAGCATGATGGGACAATGCGGTGTAATGGCGGACCACTTCCACCTCGCTTAACTCCGGCAGATCAAGTTCTCCCTGGCGCAAAAATTCGGCCGGAATGGTTGAGGTCACTTCTGCTGCCGGAAAATCAAGGGGAGGCAAAAAGAAGGAATTGCTGCCCGGGATACTTTTTTCGAAAAGAAGTTTAGTCATTTGCATACCCTCCAATCAGTGACACCAGCCGGTCAATTTCCGCCCGGGTACGTTTCTCGGTAAAAGCCAGCAAAAGAGCATCTTCCAGCTCGTAGCCGCCGATTATACCGTTTTTAAGCAGCATGCGGTTGACCGCGCCGGGGTCTTTGACCTGTAACGCAAATTCCTTGAAAAAAGGCCGGTCATATTTTAACTTTAACCCGGTTTTCCCGAATTCATCACGGGCATAAACAGCCAGTTGATGACAGCGGACAGCGATCTCTTTGAGTCCCTGCGTCCCCACCATGGCCAGATAAATACTGGCCGCCAGTGCGTTCAGGGCTTGATTGGAACAAATATTGGAGGATGCCTGTTCGCGGCGGATGTGCTGTTCCCGGGCCTGCAAGGTCAGAACAAAAGCTCGCCTTCCTTCAAAATCAAGGGTCTGACCAACGATTCGTCCAGGCAGTTTACGCATATATTTACTGCTGCTGGCCATAAATCCAAGATACGGCCCCCCGAAATTCAAACCGTTGCCTAGGGATTGCCCCTCACCCACCACAATATCAGCACCGTATTCACCCGATGATTTTAATATTCCCAGTGAAATAGGATCAACGATCATGATGAGCAATCCTTTGTGTTGATGAACCGCCTGCTCAATCTGGCTGATATCCTCCAGATTGCCAAAAAAGTTTGGGTTTTGAACTACAACCGCAGCCGTTTCCTTGTCAATCATCGCCATCATCCGGTCAATATCGGCTGCACCGTTATGACCGGCAACAGTTTCTATCTGCGTTTTACCGGCGATACTGTAGGTATTCAGAATTTTTGTATACTCCGGATGAACCGTATCGGGCACCAGGATCCTTTTTCTTTTGCTGGCATCACAGGCCATATGGCAGGCCTCTGCCAGTGCCGTTCCGGCATCATACATGGATGCATTGGAAACTTCCATGCCGGTCAACTGACAGATCAAGGTCTGGTACTCAAAAATCGCCTGTAAAATACCCTGGCTGATTTCCGGCTGATAGGGCGTATAAGCGGTATATAATTCAGAGCGCTGCAGAATCTGATCCACCACTGCCGGAACAAAATGATCATATGCACCTGCCCCCAGAAAAGAGGGGTATTGTTCAACATTAATATTTCTGCCGGCCAACTCCTGCATATATTTATGCAGTTCAATTTCACTGTGACGAGGTGCCAGCGTCAAAGGGCGGTTTAATTTTATATCCCCGGGGATATCGGCAAATAATTCATCCATGCTGTTGAGGCCAATGCTCTGCAGCATTTCATCTGCAATCCGCTGCGGATTGGGGGTATAGGCCATATTATTTACCCCCTCGCTCCTCTTCTTCACACAGCTGCGCATATTTTACCGGGGTGAGCAGGGCATCCAGTTCACTGGGATCATTCATCTGTACGACAAGAATATAGTTTTCATAAGGGTCTTCATTTAATAATTCCGGTGTATCTTCCAGCGCCTCATTAATTTTGATAATCTTCCCGCCGACCGGACTAAACATGGAAGATACCGCTTTTACTGATTCAATTACCCCGATCTGATCGCCGGCAGCTACTTCAGCATCCAGTTCAGGAAGTTCAACAAATACAATGTCCCCCATATGTTCCTGGGCAAAATCAGTAATCCCTATATAAGCCTGCTCACCTTCTACTCTTACCCATTCGTGTTCAGTTGAATAATAAAGATTTTCTGGTATGTTCATTAAAATCATCCTCCTATGCTTTTGCTTGATTGCTTGCTGATTTACGCTTGGGGTGCACTTCTCTTCTTGCTTTTTTTCCGGTAGAAGATCCCCTCGCCTATCTGTGCCTGAACAGGCTTGTCCCTGATGATGATATCAATCAGTGCGCCGTCTTTATAGTATTGACTTTCAATAAGCGCCAGACCGATATTTTTATCCAGCGTGGGGGAATAGCCGCCGCTGGTTACCCAACCGATTTTTTGACCGTCTTTTTGTACATCAAAGTGGGCGCGGGGGATGCCTTTGCCCAGCATATAAAACTCTGCCTGAATGCGAGCCGGTTTGTTTTCCTTTTCCCGCAGCAAAGCATCGCGGCCGATGAAGTCATCGCCCCCCAGTTTCACAAAGTAGCCCAGTTTGGCTTCAAGGGGGGTAATGTCCTGATCAATTTCCTGACCATATAAAGGAAGTTTGGCCTCAAAGCGCAAGGTATCACGGGCCCCTAAACCTATGGGGGCAATATCTTCTCCTCCGGCTTGTAGGATATCTTCCCACAGCTGTACCGCTTGTTCGGGGGCAAGGTACAGTTCAAAGCCATTTTCACCGGTATATCCGGTTCTGGAGATGATACAGTCGGTACCGGATATTTTGATCTTGGGCTCAAAATGGAAAAATTCAATCTGTTCCAGATCAAAATCAGTCAGTTTTTGCAGGATCTCTTGTGCTTTCGGTCCCTGGATTGCCAATTGGGCATACTGGGAAGAAACATTACTGATCTCAAGGTCGGCGGGACTGTTGCTTTTAATCCAGTCAAAGTCCTTATCGGTATTGGCAGCATTGACGACCAAAAAATAATGCTGGGGAGAATAACGATATACCAGCAAGTCGTCGACCACCCCGCCGTTGGGATAGCACATTGGGGTATAGATCACTTCCTTATCGGACATTACCTTGATGTCGTTGGTGACCAGCTTTTGCACAAATTCTTCTGCTCTGGCCCCTTTTATTTCGATTTCCCCCATATGGGAAACATCAAAGAGGCCGGCTTTCTGCCTTACCATGTGGTGTTCCTTGATGATGCCCGCGTACTGGACCGGGAGTTCCCACCCCCCGAAATCGATCAATTTCCCCTGATATTTGCGGTGCATTGAAATAAGCGCGGTTTGTTTCAAATTTGTCTGACCTCCCTTGTTTTCTAAAGATGGATGATTCGTACAACCAAACATATTGCCTGGTAGTCTTTAAGAAAGTAGTTATCATATATAAACTAAACGAGGTTGGAAAAGGTTTTTATCCATCTCGATCAGTACATAGCTGCTGCGGTCGTCAAATCTGGGGCGGCTGGCACTGCCGGGATTGATCATCCAGATATGGTCGATCTGTTGCAGCTGCGCAGCGTGGGTATGACCATAGATGACAACGTCAGCTTCGAGCTCCAGGGCCCGATAATGAAGACGGGTCATACTTTGCTTGACCCCGTATTGATGCCCGTGGAGAATATAAAATCTTTTATCTATTACCGTAACGATTTCTTCATCCCGGGCACTGGGTTCACTACGGTCACAATTGCCCCTAACACCATAATAATTTATTTGCAGGGTCTGCGCTATTTTTTTTCCATCGCGGTAATAATCTCCGGCAAAAATCAACTGATCAAGTTTCCATTGTTTAAGATGTTGGCAGATTTTGTCCGTATCACCGTGTGTATCTGCCACAACCCCAATCAGCAATTTTCTCCCCCCATATTTATCTTCTCCAGAACCGGCTTGATGAATTCCAGTGCCTGGCCACGGTGACTGATGGTATTTTTAATAGACGGATCCAATTGCGCAAAACTCTCCTCAAATCCATCCGGTATAAACAAGGGATCATAGCCAAAGCCTGCACTGCCCTTTAATACTTTGTCGATTCTCCCTTCGCAGATTCCTTGCACGGTCTGCACCTGGCCATCCGGTTCGGCCAGGGCAATAACACAAACGAAACGGGCAGATCGATCTGCATCGGGGATATCCTGCATAGCCAGCAAAAGCTTGCGGTTGTTTTTTTCATCATTGGCCTCCGGATCTGAATAGCGGGCGGAAAAGACTCCTGGTGCTCCCTGCAGCGCATCTACTACCAGTCCGGAATCATCGGCCAAGGCCAGCAGCCCGGTTTGGCGGGCAACGGTGACGGCCTTTTTTATGGCATTCTCGGCAAATGTTGTCCCGTCTTCCTCAACTTCAGGCAGGGGAGGCAGATCGTCCAGACTGAGCAGTTCAAAGTTAAGCCCGCTTAAAATTTGCTGTAGTTCTTTTTTCTTTTTCTGATTGCGGCTGGCAATTAATAATTTTGTCTTCATCGGGAATTATAGCTCCTCGGTCAAAATGCTTTTTTGCAAGCTAATCAGTTCGCGGATTCCCTTTTCTGCCAGCTGCAATAATTGATCCATTTCCTTCCGGCTGAAAGGTTTCCCTTCCGCTGTACCCTGTATCTCCACGAATTCTCCGCAGCCGGTCATGACCACATTCATATCCACTTCTGCGGCGGAGTCTTCAACATATTCCAGATCCAGCATCGGAACGCCGTTAACAATACCTACACTGGTAGCCGCCAGGTAATCGATGATGGGATTTTGGGCTAAGGTTCCGGCAGCAATTAATTTTTTCACCGCTAAAGATAAGGCCACAAAACTACCGGTAATGGAAGCTGTACGTGTACCGCCGTCAGCCTGCAGTACATCACAATCCAGCCAGATAGTTCGCTCTCCCAGCGCTTGGAAGTCCACCGCCGCCCGCAAGGACCTGCCAATCAGACGTTGGATTTCTGAAGTTCGGCCGGTAATTTTTCCCTTGCTGGCTTCACGCGGGCTGCGGGTATCGGTTGAGGCGGGAAGAAGTGAGTATTCGGCGGTGACCCAGCCTGAACCGCTGCCCTTTAAAAATGGCGGTACCTTCTCCTCCACCATCGCGGTACACAATACAATAGTATTTCCGGTCTGAATCAGAACTGAGCCGTCCGGGTTTTTGACAAATCCAGGTGTCATTTGCACGGGACGCAGTTCATCATGCTTACGTTCTCCTAGTCTGTTCATACCGATGCTCCTTTATTCAAATTTCTGTTGTAGATATTATTGCCTCTGCAATCTATAGCCACAATGCAGGGAAAATCCTTAAACTCTAATTTAAGCAGCGCTTCCGGTCCCAGCTCAGGGTAGGCAACCACTTGCGCGGCCATTATTTTTCGGGCCAGATAAGCTCCTGCTCCGCCAATGGCTGCCAGATATACCGCGCCGTGCTCCTGTATGGCAGCAATCACGTCTTCGTTACGGGGTCCTTTGCCAATCATGGCTTTCAATCCCTTTGTCAGCAGCGCCGGGGCATAAGCATCCATTCTGCCTGCTGTGGTCGGTCCCGCCGAACCGATAACTTTTCCCGCCGGTGCTGGACACGGACCGACATAATATATAATCTGACCAGGCAGTGGAAAGGGCAAATCCTGCCCGCCGGCCAGCGCCTCGATCATTTTTTTATGGGCTGCATCCCGGGCTGCATAAACTGTACCCTGAATGAGCACTTCGTCACCAACATTTAATCCTTCTATATCTTCCCGGGTAAGTGGGGCTGATAATACTTTGGCCATCAGCTGTTACTCCTTCTGCTTTTTATAATATCCTGCTCACGCGGCGGGTGGAATGACATCCGAGACATACAGCCACAGGCAGACAGGCAATATGGGTTGGATACGTTTCAATATGAACTGCCAGGGCAGTCGTATCTCCTCCTAAACCTTGCGGTCCAATCTTCATTTGATTAATTTTTCCAAGCAGTTCTGCCTCCAGTCCGGCCAACTGAATATCAGGGTTCTTCTGACCGACTTCGCGCATTAATGCCTGCTTGGCCAACATGGTTACCTTCTCCATGTTTCCACCGATACCTACGCCAACAATAACCGGGGGACATGGATTGCCGGCTGCTTCCTGAACGACTTTTAAGACAAAATCCTTCACCCCGTCAACTCCCTGGGCAGGTTTCAGCATCGCCATCTGACCCATATTTTCACTGCCCGCTCCCTTGGGCAAAACCGTTATTTTTAAGTTTTCTCCGGATACAATATGAATATGTATAACTGCCGGACTATTGTCACCGGTGTTGATTCGGTTTAAAGGATCTCTGACCATCGACTTACGCAGACTGCCCGCCAGGTAACCCTCACTGACACCTTTGTTGACAGCAGTTTCCAGATCCCCCCCGTACAGTTGAAGCTCCTGCCCTATTTCCAGATCAATTACGGCCAGGCCGGTATCCTGACAGAGAGCCATGCCTTCAGAAACAGCCAGATTTGCATTTTCCAGACAAATACCCAAAATCTTTCGCGCCCGAGGAAAGGTTTCTTTTTCCATCGCATCGGCCAGAGCCGATTTAATATCTTCAGGCAGTCTGGTATTGGCTTCAATCACCATCTCCCTGATTGCTAGTGTAATTTCATCAACATTTATCCGCCGCATATTTTCTCCTTATGTATCTTTTAATATTTCATAGCCATAAATGCAGGCTCCCAAGGCACCGTTAAACTGAGGCCGGGGCAGACACATCACCTGTCGGCCACTTTCCCGGGCAATGATATTCATCATCGCTTCATTTTGGGCAACTCCTCCTGATACTACGATGAGGTCGCTGCTCAGTCTTTCCAGCATCCCGGCAAAGCGCCGGTAAAGGGAATAATTGATACCTGCCGCCAGTTCTGCCAAAGGATAGCCGGCCACGATTTTACCGATGATTTCGGTTTCTCCGAATATAGCACAGGTAGAATTAAGTTCAACCGGATTCAAACTGCAACGGGACAACTCCTGCAAACTAATGCCTAATACCGCAGCCATATTTTCCAGATAACGTCCGGAACTCGCTGCACAGCGGTCATTGGTAAGGAAGTCCACTGCTCGTCCGCCCCGCACCTTGACGATTTTAGTATCCTGCCCACCGATATCCAGCAGGGTAAAATCCTCATGCCCGCTCTGGTAAACGGCTCCCTTCACATGGGCCTGAATCTCCGGCAGGTGAACTGCACCCTCAACCTGAACACTGACCTTGCCGTAACCGGTGGCAACCAGATGCTGATCCTCTCCAAAGCCCAATGCAGACAGATCAATGCGCAAACTTCCTGCGCCGGTTTTGCCGTAGGTACGGTAAAATTCAATCGTATCAAAGCTGAGCTGAGCGGTTATGTCAAAGTTATGCATTGCAATGATTTTTACATTGCGTGAACCTAAATCCAAACCTAGCATCGTTTCACTCCCTGGCTGCAAACGAACTGACCCCATAATATTTGATAAAAGCTCTCTGACTGATACTTATCATTTGACAATTTATATAAACTGGCTCTGCTGGAAACACAGGATGGATATTCAGGAATTTTGCTGTAACAAGCGGTACGCTTCATTGAGGGTATGATTGCCCCTTCCTATTTTTAAAAGTACCAGATTAAGATCCTTTGTCCAAGTTGGTTAGGAGCTAAATAGCAAAATTTATAGCAAATCAGGTCAATATTTAAGCATATTAATGAAGGCTTCGATGCGCATCTTGCTGCGGGCATCAACCTGACCGGGCTTGTCCCCTTCCAGAGTCAAAATCGGCAGGTCAAGTTTCTCACGGAAAATAATATCTTCGATCTGGCGAAAACAAAAAGTCTGGGTATAATGAATAATTCCGTCCACCTGCCGCAGGCGGACTTGCTTTTCAATATCCTCCAGCCGGGCATAAGCTCCGTAAGGATAAGTATACTGCTGATATTGATCGACTAAATCCTGACCAGCAAAAGGCATGGAAAACTGTCGTTGGATTTCATTATATACCACACGTGCATCCAAAGACTCGATATACTGGTATAAGTCAGTAAATATCGGCGGAACACCGATATATGCCAGCCTTACCTTCTCTTTATAAGGCTCACGCTGTTTGACCTCGGCAATTAAAGCTTTTAGTTCTTCGGCATATTTTTGCGGATTGCCGTTAAAATCGCTGGAAGAAACCAGATAATAGTGATTCTCCCAACCGGTCAGCCGATTTTCCTGCCAGCTTAAGCAATCCAATTCCTGGCACAGCTGACGCACCGGTTGTAAATCGCGGCGAACTTTTTCCACCTCGGCCCAGCTGACAGCAAAGATGTGCATGAGTTTTTCTATTTCATATTTAAGCATGTCCGCATTGCGGTCATAAGGGTAGGCAAATGGAAAGATAGGAACGCCCCGTAGCTGCAAGGTCTCCATTAAGGCCATGGTATTGCTGCAATCACCCTGCATTACGGCAATGACCGCTTCCGGTTCAATCTGCAGGCAAGCGGTATACAGTCCCTTGATCCAACCGCAGCTATTGCGCGGATAACCAACTTCTTCAGCCTTGTCCACCCATAGCCCGGCCTTGTCTGATGAAATAAATACATTGTTCAAATCGACTGGTATTTTCCCGGCGGCCAGGATAATTTCAACCGGTATGCTGGTAGTAAAACCTATTGTATTCATCATTTCCCCCGCATCAATCAAAACATATTTTTTCCACTTGCTGGATCATATTGTTTAAAAGCAAAGATCCGGCCTGGAAAAAAGACTGATCATTTCCGCTTACATAGAATCTGCCATATCCCTGCGCTGCAAGGTTCTTAATGTTATTTTGGTTTAAAATAGCGGCTAATTCTTGTATTGTACCTACAGCCGGATCAACCAGGGTCACTTCCGCCCCCGTAAAACTTGCGATGGCATCGGCCAGGAAAGGATAATGAGTGCAGCCCAGAACGAGTGTATCAATTCCCTGCTCCAGCAAGGGAGAAATATACTCCTTAACCGCCGTTTCCAATTCAGCTCCGGAAAAAATGCCGGCCTCGACCAGCGGCACAAAACGTGGACAGGCACTGGCAAACACCTGATAATCTCCCAGCGATACAATATGCTTTCGATAAGAGCCGTTGTTGACACTGGCCTGGGTTGCGATAATACCTATCTTGCCGTTGCGGGTAGCTTTAACTGCCGAAACTGCACCCGCTTTCACCACGCCCATGATTGGTACGGGACAATTCTTCTCAATATCGGGTAAGGTAATCGATGAATGGGTTCCACAGGCTACCACAATGGCTTTTACATCCTGCTGCAGTAAAAATTCTACAATATCCTGGGCATACTGAAACAGCTCAGCTTGACTCTTATTACCATAAGGAAGATGAGCTGTATCTCCAAAATAGATGAAGTTTTCTCCCGGCAACTGTTCCAACAGTGATTTTACAACCGTCAAACCTCCGACGCCCGAATCGAAAATACCAATCGGTCTGGTATCATTCAAATTGCAACACCTCTAATATTGTTTAGCCGCAATCTCTGGGGCGGCTGGAATCCCCCCCGAAGACAAACGGGTTCTGATCCAATTCATAAATACTGTATCACTTTTAAGCGTCGGATACCAGCATTGCAAACTATTCTTCTCCTCCTTACTTTACGAACCGTAATCGGGACGTATCGGTGCCGACAGATCAATATAGCCGCCAATACTATCGACATTTTCCCCATTAATCATAAAAGTTATTTCCTGAACCGTAGGAAACTGCCCCAGCGTTTTGGCAACCGCATCGATCATAAGTTTTTCCTGGGTTCGATTTGCTACCTGAACGGCCTCGGAACTCAGATCAACGATACATAATCCATCCGGCTTCAGATTGATATCCAAAAGTCTGGTACCGGCAGGAAATACCCGGGTTGATTCTACATTGGCCGGTCCTTTTATCAACTCTTCCATTGTCTCCCGGGCAATCCCTTCTACTTTGACAATATTACGTTCTTCCCGAACCAATTTTTGTCCGCCGGCATCGGCGAAGTAAAGACTCACCTGCAAAACTTTTCCCGGTTTAGTTACACCGGTTTCAGCTTGCTGAGAAATGTCATTATAGCCCTTGGGCTGTGTCTTTTCTTTGTCAGCCGGAAATTTTAATAATTCCTGCCACTCCTTGATGGTACTCTGATCAGGTTTGCTGCATCCGCCGCTAAGAAGGCAAATACCCAGCAGAACGATAGCCAGAATCACGATAAATGTATTACGCATTTTAATACCTCCCCCTAAATATTGCTGCTATAAGATTACTAGAGGAAGATTTAATTTATGCATTAATATGATAACCACACGAAAAACAAATCCCGGCTTTATTTATTAATAATAGCGACCCAAAAGCAATCCCTGCCAAAGGTTTTATGGCAACAGCCGGAACAGGGCATTAAAAAAACCCACTCAATCCGTCTGGCAGGTGAAGTGTACCCCAAACGTTGGACAAAAAAGTTCAATGATTGGAAGTGCACTTCATAGGTACCAAAAGACATGGGTATTAATTGCTGTTTGGATATTTTCAAACCATAGTCTGACCGCGAAAGCCAATAATTAGTTTGGCATTTCGGAGTGGCTCATGGTCTTTTTTTCATGTCTGACGATATTTATCAGGTTTTCCTTGTTTAAATCATCTACTAAATAGAGCGAACCGCCGGCCTTGTTGGACAATTTTTCCAAATAGATCCGGTTTGATTCTATCCCGATGCAAATAAAACGTATCTTGGTATCTTTTATTTGCGCTGCAGCAGTGATAGCATCAGCTTTGGCATCCATGGTCCACAAGGGGGTATTGGGTATGCCGTCCGTAATCAAAACCAGCAGGGGATTACGCAAGCGGTTTGATTGAATCAATTTCAAAGCAGTCATGATCCCACTAGCCAGAGGAGTCAAGCCGGCCGGATTAATGGTTGCAAGGCCTTTGCTCAAAACTTTTTGATTGCGGGTAAACGGTACCACAACCTGACTGGAATGCTCCTGGAAAGTTACCACGGCAATTTTTTCTTTGCCGCTGAGCAGCAAATGCTCTGCTAAAAAACAGGCTGCCTGTCTTTTTTCCCCGGCCATACTGCCGCTGGCATCAATCAACAGACATATATCGATGGGTACATAAGTTTTTTTATCATAGAAATGCAGATCTTCTTTTTGCAGGGTAAAATGCTTGTCGCCACGCAGAAAATTATTCTTTTTGGCCTGAATGACCGTTTCCGGTACGGCCAGATTTCCCGACCAGCTTTTTTCCGAATTGTTAACGGTACGGTTATAATTGGTAAATTCCATCTGTGAGCTCTTGCTTTCGCTTTTGCCGAATTTACGGAAGCGATTGGCTCCGCCGCCCGGAACCTTGCGCATATTACGTCTTATTTCGGTTTCCAGTTCTATTTTGTGCTTGATGATGTAATCCTGCAGAAATATGCCGCGTTTACTTAGTTTGCGTCCGGTGAGGCCTGGCTCAATAATACCTAATTCTTCAAGCTGTTCGACATAATGTTCCACGTCGCCCCACTTTTTTTTTTGGTATTCTACCCCTTTACGCTTAAAGATATTGGTAGAATAGCAATCCATCCAATCTTCAATTTCTTCGACGCCGCCAAATTTCTCGGCCAGTTTCATAATCAGCTCATTTACATTTTCCTTATCCGACAGTTGGGAAGCCATTTGTCCTTTAAACTTCTTCCAGGGCAGCTTCATGTTGCCGGCAAAATTCTCTTCCTGCTTTTTTTCTCGGCCATGGGAAATATTGCGGACTTTGGCCAGTTTTACATCCGAAGCTAATATGGCTGCCTCCACCGCTTCACTGATAATATATATTAAGGCATATTCATCACGATTGAACCGGGCCAGTACATGCACATGGTCAAATCCTTCCTCCCCTTCACTGTAAGGACTGACCTTTTCCTGAAAAAGATCATAGAGCAGACCCTTGCCGCCATTGGTGGTTAAATATATTTTGTTGGCATAATCAGCTACAATTTTGAATCTTTCATCTTCAGCATATTTCAGTTGGGGCTCTTCCTCCAACAAATGATCATCCAGTGCCCAGAAAATGCTTTTGGCCACATCCCGGGGATCGATTTCGCCATCTTTATGATAGACATCAATATGAACGACTTGGTCAAGGTCTACAAAGTCAAGATAAGTCTTGCCGGCATCTTTATTAATAAGTATTTTTATCTGACCCTTGACGACCTTTTCGGGCATGCGGGCATGCGCCTTGCGGCTTACCACAATGCTGTCGCCAAGCCTGACACCCTGGTTCTGGCCCAGATAAAGATTTAAATAATTGCCGACCGAAGTGGCTTTGCTTATATTGCCGCCACTATCCATAAGACCACTTCCTCTTTTTACCCTTCTTTAGGGGCAAGCGTCTTTTCCGTATTGATCAGTTCATTGCGGTTCAAATCCTTGAGCGGACGTCCCGCAGTATTGAAATACTCAGTATCCTCTTTCTTTTTCTCGGGATTGTTCTTTTTGTTTTTGAAATTAAGGATTCCGTCCCGGGAGCCTCTAACTTCAACATCGTTGATCATCTTGATAAGTGTGTCACCGTCAACGCGATGTTTCAGCACCTGAGGTATCATATGGGTAACGTCGCTGATCATGGCCTGATCACGGTTTTTAATGGTGCTGTACAAAACTGCACCCTGCTGCATAGCTTCTATGGCTCTGATACTTTCCAAATTATGTTTAACATAAAGGCGGGCGATATAATTACGCAAAAAATCAGGCAAATCAGCTTTTTCATATTTCTGGGCCCATTTTATAATATTTTGCCGGTATAAATCGTCTTTTGCATTGGAATTTAATTGCGCTGATTCTTTATTCTTTTTAATCTTCTGGGAATGAGAATTTTCTTTGAGCATCTGCGACAATACATCCACGGACGTAGGCCGCCCCATATAACAAACCATATCAAAACGGTCAGACAGCTGTCTTCTTATTTCTTCCAACGGACCGGGATCTTCGTCCGGGTTGGAGGCTGCCCAAACCGAAACACTTACTTCAACATCCACGACCGGCAGGCCAGCTTCCTCAATCTGCAAATGACCAGGTTTGTTGCCCATAACATCGAGCAAAATATCCGTAATTTCCGGAGAAGTATCGGCCAGACGATTAATTTCATCAATAAAAATAATACCCCGATGTGCCTGCGGAATAATCCCCGGCAACAGCTGCGCTTCCGGATGGGCCGAGTCAGTCAGGCGGGCTAAATCAATGCTGCCCGCAACGGTACCGATCTTGGCTGAATGGGATATTTCCAGAAACGGCATTGTAACCTCTTCCACCCCGAGGGCGGCAATTTCTTCCGAACTGAGATTGCGGTGATGTGGGCAATGGGGATGCTCAGGATCGCAATTATATACACAATTTTTAATTCTTGTAATATTGGGCAGGATACCTTTGGCAGCCCTCATAATGGTTGTTTTTCCGGTCCCTCTTAATCCCTCCGCATGAATATGCAGCGGTTCTCCAACCAATGAGGATACGATCGACATGGTAACCAGATCAAACAAGGCCTCGTTGCCCTCATATCTTTCGAGCTTTGAAAAGGGAATCATTTGCATTCCTCCTTACTAAGTTACAGGATTGTAGATATTTAGCCGGTTCTGTTCTATGGAAACAGCTTAATTTATGCTGGTCTAGATCCACTGAATCAGTTCCACCCTATTTACGGCCGGGTCAACTAAACACAAATGAAACAAACCAGCCTCATCAATAAACTCCTTTCCTCCTCATTTATTAATAACGTAATTTATCCCCTTTTAACTATATACTAAATTGTGATTTATTTCTCTTGATTATCACAATTTGTTGAAATTAAAGTATAATTTGCTGATGTTTATTCAATCACTGGCCTATTTATGGTACAAATAGTTTTTAGCAGAGCACGAGAAAACAAGATATGACCAAGCGCCCTGATTGATTATATTTTATCCTGCTTGCTGGCCCAAAATTATGGCCTGAATGGTTTGATTTTGGTTCTGAATGGTATTTTTATCTTCTATTTCTGAATATTTCGGATGATTTGCTGTATTGCTAAGTAATACCAAGTTTTTCCCTTAGATTTTTGGCTCGGGATCGGCTTAATATTATATTTTTTTGAGAAGATTCCATTTTCAGCAAATAAGAACCTTCTCCAAAATTTATTATTTCTTTTACGTAATTTAAATTAACAATAAAAGCTTGATGGGCTCTGAAAAAATAGCTCTGATCAAGACGGTTCTCCAATTCATTAAGCGTATAACTGCTTAAATAATCTTCATCGGTGGTGCTGATGAGCACTTTTTTGCCCTGACTTTCACAAAATAAAATGTCTTCGGGTTTTAGCAGCGCTACTTTCCCTTTTTCCCGCACCGGAAGTTTCCGGGCATATTGTTCTTGATTTTTATATTTATCCAATACATCTTCGATGCGTTCTCTTAATTTATGATTTACTAATTCATCTATATAATGGTGGTGAGCAATTTGCGTCTTGGTACGCAGAATGGTTTTTTCAATCCGATTTTGTTCGATCGGCTTGACAATATAATCAATTGCTCCAAGTTCATATGCATCTACCGCCATGTTACGATTCATAGTTATAAAAGCAAATAGCGGCGGATTCTTTAACTGGAGCAATTTATGGGCAGTTTCAAAACCATCCATTTCAGACATCTTGATATCCAGCAAGACCAGATCAATTTTCTTTTCCTGGCAGAGCAATAATGCATCCAGGCCATTGACAGCCTCGCCGACAATCTCAACATCCTTTATGTTCTCCAGTACATAGCGCTGAACGATTCTTTCCCGTTCATCATCGTCCACTATCAATACTTTTACTTCCATCCAACTCTTCCTCACAAATTCTTATGTCATAATTCTGGAACCATGGCCTTGATAATGGTATATTATATTTAATATATCTATTTTCTGTCCAAATAACAATAAATTTTTACCGAATTTGCCGTTTTAATAACAAATTTAATTTACCGGCGCCCTGGCTGCTCAGAAATTTTCTCTATAATTTGTAATATTTATGATAATAAGTGATATTAGCCGGAAGGAGTTTTAATATGCGTTACGAAGGAACCGTTTATCGTCCGCCCAGTGAAGCCAACAGCCTTTTAATCCAGGCCACCATAGGATGCCCACATAACAAATGCAGTTTTTGTTCTATGTACAAGCAGACTTCTTTTAAGCTCAGACCGGTAGAGGAAATAAAAGAAGATCTGCTTGCTGCCCGTCAATACTACGGAGAATATATTGAATCTTTATTTTTCCCGGACGGTAATACCATAATCATGAAAACAGCTCAGCTGGTAGATATTTTTACTTATGCCCGGGAACTGTTTCCTTATTTGCAGCGCATCACTGTATATGGCTCGGCCCGATTTGTAAATAAAAAAAGCCTTGAGGATTTACAGCTATTGAAAGATGCGGGGTTAAGCAGAATTCATACCGGCATGGAAAGCGGCGACGATGTTACGCTGCAAAGAATTCGCAAGGGAACCACGGCCGCAGAGATTATTGAAGCCGGTTTAAAGCTGAAAAAAGTCGGGATTGATACCAGTGAATATTATCTGGTTGGAATTGGCGGCAAGGAAAGATGGCGTGAACATGCGTTGGAGAGTGCCCGGGTATTGTCTGCTTGCTCTCCTGATTTCATCCGCTTGCGGACTTTTGTTCCCATACCGGGCACACCGCTTTATGATGAATATAAACAGGGGAATTTTGAACTGCTGAGCCCGCACCAGGCATTGCAGGAAATCAGTCTGCTGATAACCAATCTGCAATGCGAGGGCAGTTACCTGCTAAGCGACCACATCTCCAATTACTGGAATATTCACGGCCGCCTTCCCGATGACCGGGAAAAGATGCTGGCCGAGATAGCGACCGCCCTGACCATACCGGAAAACCGTTTCCGTCCGGCGGAAATTAGCCGCTTATAATGAGCCTTATTGTTTTTCGGTTACGATTTTTTCGGCCGCAGGCGGCACAATAAATATTTCGTCATCCCGAAAATCAAAGTAATCGCTCAACTTCCAATATACGCCCCGGCTCAGACGCGTATCGGCCACCCAGCGATAGCTGATATAGGGGACGTCGTCTTTTATATATAATTTCAGTTCATGATCCAGTTCTATTTCCTGTAAATCGTGGAAGACCAGTTTAACCGGCTGCTCGTCTTCTTCAACAATGCCGACCGCCAGAAAAGGTACGTCTTCAACGATAAGCGGATTACATTCGGATCCCATTTCAATAAAATAGTTGCCGTTCTCATCACGATTTATATTTCGGGCCAGAATCTGTAAAATGTTACGCCGAAACATTTCTGCATCGCCAAAATACCATTTACCATCCCGGGTGATTTTTATATCCTGATAATCCATGTTCTCCTCCTTACATATTTCCCGCCCTTTTTAAATGCAGGGAATTCAGATATATTTTTTCGATTTCATCATCATTTATTTCGTGATTACCCATTTTTAATCCTGCCAGACCAAAGCCATGTTTACGGGCAATATTACGCAAATAAACAACCGTATCCAAGGAAAGCTTGTTCCCTATGCTGTAATCCCGGCACTCACCTTCCAGCGCCAGCAAAACGGTTTCTGAAAGGCAGGCCAGACTGACACCATCCCGATAACCTAAATTGGCGCCGAAACTAATTTCATCCGGATATTGAACCAGGCCGCCTTCCAAGATCAAAACGTCGTCACGGCTATATACGCAAGGATCAACATCCGACGGACGGGCTACATCACATACCACCGCACCTGACTGAAGGTCATCGGCAAAAATCAAAAACTCCGGTGAATTGCTGGTAGCAATAACCAGATTGCATTCCGGCAGGTCATCATGAATACTTATACTGATACTTATCGGACTGTCTATTTTAAGATAAGCACTAATTTCATTGATAAGCGGCAAAGAAAATTCTTCCTTTTCCAGACTGTTAAGATAAGTTATGGCCAAATCATCGCTGTAGTTTTTTAAAATATTTATAATTCTTGCCAGCCACAGGCTCATGCCTTTTAATTCTCCGCTTTGCATCCGTCTGCTGGCATAGACAAATATTTCCTTCGTCAATGAATGTAAACGGTTATTGCTGCTGGTGGGATGATCAGGATTGCCGAACAGGGTCAACTGACACAATTCTTCGGAAAGCATCAATGCACAAGCCCGGCCGATGGATCCGGTTGCGCCGACTACCCCTCCACGGGCGGCAATCGTTTCAATATGCATCTTTTCTGCTCCCAGAAAGAGTGCCTCCACCCCCATAAGCGTGGTAAAGCTATTGCCGCTGGTTATGGCAACATTCCTGCCGGTCACCGCACGCCCTCCCCTGGTAACTACAGAAGTCAAGGCCCCCAGTCCGATTATTTCCGCGCCCAAATCTCTGCCCATATCAACTGCCCGGGTAATCATATCCACGGTTTGCTCATGGGGCAGCTGCATTATTTCACGGCTCCCAAAAGGCACTCCGATCAACCAGCCTTCGGCGGTCGAACCGTTTTTTGATCTGATCGCCGGCATGTGACACACAACACCCGGATCTTTGGATAGGCTTTCCCATTGTAAAAACCGGTATAAATCATCACGGCTCATGGAAGCAAATGAAGGGTTATTTAGCACTACATCTTCCGGCGCCGGGTAGTGAATTATAAAGGCAAATTTATGGTCAATCTTTTCGTCAGGTTTTAATAAAGAATATTTGGTTTTACGGCTCTGGCAACGATAATCTTGAATATCTGTTATCGGACTCTTGTCACCCAGTAAATAACAGTAAAGCTTGCTGTAATCACGCAAACACATAATATGGCAGCATACATCCAGCGCGGCAACAACCCGGTCGATTTCCTCACAAGTTATGGTCAGGGCCGGTTCCAGCCGCAGGGTCATAGAGTTATTGAGAAAAGGAGCCAGGCGAATCCCATATACATTCAAAAGAAAACCGCTCAGTAAGGCAGTAAATCCCCCCTGATCAGCCAGATAAGCCATATCGTAAGAGCCGCAATCATCCAGCGCATGAAATTCCAGACCAACCATCAGCCCCTGGCCTCTGACATCTTTCACTGCCTGGGGATATTTATCCTGCAGCATTTTGATCTGTTCCAGCAAATAGGTGCCCTTCTGCTCAACTTCTTTGACCAGCGCCTGCTGATTGTGCATCAGTTTATTTAAAACTGCAATCCCTACCGCACAGGTTACGCCGTTATTGGCAAAGGTAGAACTGTGCAGCATGGCAAAATCCTCATTCCAAACCCGGGGACTGCTCAGACACACTCCTAAAGGAAGTAATCCCCCTCCCAGCGCTTTAGCCAGCAACAATACATCCGGTTCGATATTATCATGCTCACAAGCAAAAAGTTTACCGGTTCTTCCCAGACCGGTCTGGACCTCATCCACAATAAAAACTGCCCCATGCGCGTTGCACAGAGACTGGGCGGCTTTCAAATAACCGGGGGCAGCCACAACTATACCGCCTTCACCCTGAACCGGTTCAACAATAAATCCCGCCACATTATCCTTATGCTCCTGTAAAGCTTTCTCCAGGGCCGTGATATCGTTGTAGGGAATCCTTAAAAAACCTGGCGCCGGAGCCCGAAACGGAGTTTGATAGGAGTCTTTGCCGGTCGCTGAAAGTGAACCCAGAGTTTTGCCGTGAAAACTGTTGCCGGTGGAAATAATTATTTCCCTGCCGGTAGTCGAACGGGCCAGTTTAATGGATGCTTCAACTGCTTCCGTACCGCTCTGGCAAAAGGTGCAGTAGCATAGATCACCCGGGGAACATTCAGCCAGCAGGTTGGCCAGATGCAGAGCCTCACCGGGTAAAGATGGCTGCACCAAACTAGGCAGACCCCGCTTCTTAACATCTTCCAGGGCCTCCCAGATAAAAGGCGGGTTATAGCCGAACGGTACCGCCCCATATTGAGCAATAAAATCAAGATATTGCTTGCCTGTAGAATCTGTTAACGTGGTTCCCTCTCCACGTACGTAGTCTTTATCAATTTGAAAGGTTTCCAGTATATCTTTTAAATTGGGATTTAACAGATCCCGACGAAAATCGGACATTGACTGCCTCCTCTTGTGCACATTCTTGTGCATTATTATGGGTTACATTAATTTTATAGAACTATTTAGCATTGTCAAATCAGAAATAAGTTCACATGTCTTCATCATCCGCAAACAAACTGCAAAAAAATCCCGTATCGCCAAAAAGGTGATACGGGACCATCATTTTACGAGCTTTAAAAGCGGACAGAATTTAATAATCACGTTTGTACATTGCTTCAATAATATCGCTATAATGTTCAAGTATAAATTTCTTTTTAAGTTTTAAGGTGGGAGTCATTTCACCGTTTTCTTCCGTGAAGTTGTGATTAATTATCGTATACTGTTTAATCTGTTCAAACCCCTCCAGGGTCTCGTTAACCTGTCTGACATTTTCTGCAATCATTTCTTTCAGAATCGGTTGATTGATGAAATCCTCACCTGCCCCGATACAAACCTGAGCGCCCTGCATTTCTGTATAGATCAGTTGGCTGCGGTCATAAACAATATTCTGCTTTTCGTACAGTTCAATAAAATAGGCAAAACTAGGAACAATCAAAGCGCTGATGACATTTCTCTCATCACCTATGACAAAAATTTGTTCTACCACCAAACTGGTGGTAAATTTCGATTCAAGCTTATAAGGAGCAACATTCTTGCCGGTAGCCAGACAAATAATGGCTTTCTTACGATCCACAATTTTGTAATATCCGTCATCATCTACAGTTGCCAGGTCACCGGTTCTAAACCAGCCGTCTTCGGTAAACGCGGCGGCATCTTCTTCCGGCTTGTTCAGATAACCAATAAACAAACCACCTCTGACTTCCAGTTCCCCGTCTTCGGCTAAACGGCAATTGGAACCATTGGCTTCCGGACCAACACTACCCGGCTTGGCCGCATACATCGGGTTGTAATTGGTGGCACTGCAGGTTTCAGTTGAGCCATAACCTTCCAGCACCGGAATGCCCATCACATAGAAAAATCTCAGCAATTTGGGATCGATACCCGCACTGGCGGAAAATGAAAAGCGAAAACGGCTGCCAAACAACGCTCTTACTTTGGCAAAAAGTTTATCAGCAATTTTGAATTTCATGCGCAAGCCGGCCGGCAAACGGGCCTCAAGATTGTAATCCGAGCGCATATTGTAGCGTCCATATTCATCCATGCGGTAAGTCAGAGCTTCTTCACCCACACTGTACGCCCAGTCAAACATCTTTTTCTTAGCCGGACTGGCTGCCATCATCTGATTAAATTGGGCGTAAATCTTTTCATACAGGCGGGGAACACAGGAAAACCAGGTGGGGTTGTATTTCTGTAAATCATTCATCAGTGTAGCTGCACTATCCGCATAAGCAATTGTCGCACCCCGGAAAATTGCCAGCCATTGTGAACACATGCGGTCAAAAATATGGGAAAGCGGCAGGAAAGACAAAACCAGATCCCGGTCATCAACCGGATGACCTGCCTGCACAAAATACTTGTGCGTACCGTCAACTCTCTCGCTGAGGCTGTTGTGGGTCAGGATAACTCCCTTGCCGGCTCCGGTTGTACCTGAAGTATAAAGGATAGTAGCCCAGTCAGGCAGGGTCAAACTTTTCCAGATTTGCTCATATTCCTGATAATGGGATTTCATATATTCTTTACCGACTTCAATTAATTCCCCAAGGCCAATAATACGTGAATCATTGGCACGATAATTCATATCCAGGAGGATTACCTTCTCCAGACTGGGCATTTCATCCCAACCGCTCAATACCTTTTCCAGGATCTGGTGGCTGCCGGCATAGAAATAGCGGCACTCGGAGTCGTTAACGATATATTTAACCTCATTTAACGAAAGGGTGGGAAAAATGGTTACCAATACGCCGCCGGAGCATATCGTGGCAACGTCTGCGTGGGTCCAGTAAGGGCTGTTGGTCGACATCATGGCAACCCGCTGTTTTTTTTCCAGACCCATACTTAATAGTCCGCCCGCAATCCCTTCGACCCGATACTGCATTTCTTTCCAGGTAAACTGGCCGTTGTTGTCACCGTTATAAAGATCAGCGTTAAACATCTGGGCAACTCTGTCCGGTAAAAGACTGGCAGTATGATAGAAACCCTGGCTCATCGTACTTTTTTGTAAATGCTGAAAAATGATAATCCACTCCTTTTGTATAAATTTTTGCCGTTCAGCAAGCCTGTAAAATGGCACAATATTAGTTATTATTATATCATTTCATTAAATACTATAATATCTTATCAACATATTTTTAAAAAAAAGGAGAATATTTTGTCATTTCATGTTCAATGCTGAGCCAAAACACTCTCCCCACGTAAAATCTTTATAGTAACTGAATAAGCAAAATATTCTATACCTGTAAGAACTTTGCCTCCATTTCTACGGTAATGGCCTCAGTACTGCTTAACCTCTTGACCAGACCGTAAATTTTATTTAATTCATAACTAAAGAAATAACGGCAGGTATAGATTTTGCTATGATAAAAGAGCTTGTCATTTTCCCGCAGTGAACTGCCCGCTTGCAGGATTTCATTGGCCTTAACCGCTTGCAGCAGCCACTGCCAGCCAATTGCAATCAGGCTGAACATTTCCAGATATAACACCCCATCGGCAAGAAACTCTTCTATTTTGCCTTGTGCAGACAAATCAAGTAAATAAGCCGTCACTGAGCGTAGTTCATTTAATGACTGCAACAGCTGAGCCGCCATAGCCTGCAGATTTTCAAATTTATGCGCACTCTGAATGGCAGCAAGCAGCTCCGCCACAAAATACTGCATAGCCTTGCCATTGCCCAGACTGATTTTGCGGCCCAGAATATCCTGTCCCTGTATTCCCGTGGTCCCTTCGTGAATGGGATCAATGCGTATATCACGGTAATACTGCTCAACCGGAAAATCCTGGCAATAACCGTATCCCCCCAGACATTGTATAGCGGCACTGGTTGCCATGATCCCCGCTTCGGCCGGATATGTTTTCACCACCGGAACCAGCAATTCAACCAGCAGCGAATATTTTTCCCTTTCCTCTTCATCCGGCAATACCTTGATCAGGTCGATATATTTGCTGACCTGCAGCGCCAGGGACAAGCTGCCTTCAGCAATCGACTTCTGCAGCAGCAGCATGCGTTTGATATCAGGATGTTCAATGATTGCAACCATGGGCAGGCTCTGGTCTTTTACGCCTGGTCTGCGGCCTTGTTTTCTCTGGCTGCAGTATTCAAGGGCCGCATAGTAGGCAGCCGTAGCCTTGGCAACAGCACCAATACCCACATTGATGCGTTCTTCGTTCATCATCTGAAACATATAGCCCAAACCCCGTCCCGGTTTGCCGACCAAATAACCACGGCAATCATTGTTTTCACCCATGGTCAGCTGACAGATGGGACAGCCTCGGTAGCCTAATTTATGTTCAATACCGTCACAGTGCACATCGTTGTATTCCAGCTCTCCTGCCTCATTAATGCGATATTTGGGAACCACAAACAGAGAAATACCCTTGGTTCCAGCCGGCGCCCCCTGAATCCTGGCCAGCATCATATTGACCGTATTATCTGCACCGTCTGTATCGGCTCCGGAAATAAATATTTTTTTACCTTTGATCAAATAATAACCTTGGTCAGTTTCCCGGGCACTGGTGGTAAGATCCCCCAGCGAGCTGCCTACGTCAGGTTCGGTCAGCGCCATGGTACCCTGCCACTTTCCGGTGCAGAGTTTGTCCAAGTATTGGTCTTTAATTTCCTGCCCAGCGAATTCACGAATCAAATTGGCTGCCCCGGCAGTCAGTTGGGCATAAGCTCCCAGGGCATAATTGGCAGCTGAAAATACAAACCAGTAGGTGAATTTAATCATATTAGGCAGCTGCTGTCCTCCCTCAGCATAATTCCAATCTGCATTCAGCCATCCTCCACGTCCGCATTCATCTAAAAAGATACGTACGGCAGGATGCACTTTCGCCTGTGAATTTTCATAACGGGGCGGATATTTGTCCATTTCCTGAAAGACCGGATACATTAAATCACTGCCCATTTTCATTACTGTATCAACAACCATATTGAATGTTTCCGCACTGTGATCTTTAAAATACTCATATTGAGTAAGGGAATTGACATCAAAAACCTCTTCCAGCAGGAATCTGATATCTCTTCTATTGGCAAAGCGCTCCGCCATTTTAATTACTTCCTTTCTATATCATTAATTCGATCCTGGCTAAAGTTAATTATGCAAAATACTCAGACTAATAAATTAGCAAATTACATACCAACTTTCGATTTATAATAAAATGTGTCTGCAAAGTCGGTAAAATCGGCATTAAATAATCTTGTTCCCATTTCAGCAAATGTTATTCGCACTCCCGTATCAATACATTGTGTAACAATGCTTTTAATTATCATATAAAATGAGTTGCAGAAAAGATCTAATTCTGATCCGCAATTGATCTCGTGTTACACTGTGTAATATTGTGTGTTATACTGAAGCATATGAATAGCATCCCGATCTGAAATAGAAAGATGTAAACGGAGGCTTTGGTTAAATGTCTGTCAATAAAATGGTTAATAATGTACGTTCAGAAATGATAGATTACCTGCATCCTGAGAATAAAAGTTCCGTACCCTGGAAAGAAGTAAAAAAGCTCTGGCAAAAATTACATAATGACCCAGTCCTGCGTACCGGATTGCGCCCGGAAATTTATGATTCCTGGGAACGAAGTTATCAATACAAGGTGGATCGCAACATGCGAGAAATCGTGCATGTCTGTTCAGATTCAGAATTCAGCCGGGCCAAAGCCAACTCTGAATATCTGATGGAAATTGCTATCCCGGTAATGGAGCGTCTGTCAGAATTCGTCAAAGGAACCGGATTTCTGGTGGCACTAAATGATGCCAGCTGCATCAATTTGTTAAACTATGGAGACAAAGAAACCCTGGAATGGTCCAAACGCACCAATCTGATCGAAGGCACGGTCTGGACTGAAGAAATTGCTGGAACCAACAGTGTTCCCATTTGTATCTCCCAGGTAAAACCAATCTCAGTTTATTCTTATGAACACTTTTGTCTGTATGCCATAACCGCCGCTTCTTCTTTTGCACCCATCATTGACAACGGCAGAGTAATCGGCTGCATAGGAATGGTTGCCCCTTATCAGAGGGTTAGTCATCACACCCTCGGCATGGCGGTTGCTGCCGCTGATCACATTCAGTCCAAACTGGCTTTGAATCGTATTTCCAAATACCAGCAGGTTATCACCGATTCCATGTCAGATGGAGTGATGGTAGTTGATTTAAACGGTTTGATCACCTATATGAACAATAAATGTTCCAAGATTCTGGGTTTCGGATCTACCAATATGGTCGGCTCAAATATTCATGACCTTTTCGGTCAAAATCCTGAAAACCAATTTTTTATTAATATTGTTAATCAAGGCCGAATGGTTACGGATGATTTAATCATTTTGTATAACGGCAAAAACCAAATCCGCTGCCATATAACCTGTACCCCGCTGCATAGCAGCAACCTGGCCGATACCGGCTCGGTCATTATCGTACGGGAAAGCGAACGGATCAATAACATTGTCGGCAAATGGATCGGCCGCGGCGCGCAGATGACTTTTGACGATGCGATCGGCAGCAATCCCAAATTCAAGGATATTATCAAAGTTGCACGTACAACTTCCCAGTCCAATTCCAACGTACTGCTGATGGGTGAAAGCGGCACCGGCAAAGATATTATTGCCCAGGCGATGCATAATGAAAGTCCCCGGCAGAACAATCCCTTTGTGGCCATCAATTGTGCTGCTCTGCCCCGCGAACTGATCGCCAGCGAACTGTTCGGCTATGAGGAGGGCGCTTTTACCGGAGCCAAAAAGGGCGGCAATATTGGAAAATTTGAACTGGCCAATCAGGGCACCTTGTTCTTGGATGAAATTGCCGATATGCCGCTGGATCTGCAGTCAACTTTATTGAGGGTACTGGAGGAAAAAAGCGTTATGCGTCTGGGCGGCAATCAGGTGATTCCGGTCAATGTAAGAATCATTGCTGCCACCAATAAAAATCTGGAAGATGAGATCGCCCGCAATCGTTTTCGCAAGGATCTTTATTACCGTCTGGGGGTAATAAAACTGAATATTCCCCCGCTGCGGGACAGGCGCGATGATATTCCGCAGTTGGTTAACCATTTTCTTAAACTGATCTGCAAAAGATATAGCAAAAATCTTTATAAAATAAGTCCCCTGGCGCTGCAAACCCTTATCGCTTATGACTGGCCGGGCAATATCCGGGAACTGCAGAATGTGTTGGAAGGAGCGGTTCAACTCGCTCCCGGTCCGGAAATAGATAGTGATTTTATTCTCAATTACATGGGACTTAAAGCCGATCATCTCCAAAAAGTCATCACTGATATTATCGTGCCTGAATTTACTGCTGCCGAAGAATCACTGCTGCTCGAAGAAGTGCTGCGTAAAAATAAATATAATAAAAAGAAAACCGCTCAGGAATTGGGTATCTCCAGACAAACCTTGTATCGGCATCTCAATAAATACGGATTACTGTAGAGACTACCTCAAAGGCTGAACGAAAAAACCACTCCAAAGTCCAAAATTACAGAGCGATCAAAAAGGCGAAGAGCAAGGCTTGTAAAAAGCCCGTGATTGAGGCGTACAAATGGTACGCCGATTGAACGGGTTTTTGGCATAACGCAGCTATTCGTCTTTTTTGATGCTCTGCAATCTTAAGAAGTTCTTAAGATTTTAACCCCTGGTTTGATAAGAATTGGCTGCTATCATTACCTTAAAGTTTAAGCTGAAAGGTGTGATATAATTTGTGCGACTGTAAAAATAGGAGTGATAGCTCATGAATATATTGGTTTGTGATGATGACAAAGAAATCCTGGAGGCCATAACCATATATCTGCAAAACGAAGGCTACACTGTATTGAAAGCTGCCAACGGCCTGGAAGCTTTACAGGTGCTGGAAGAAAATGATATCCATCTGATTATTATGGATATCATGATGCCGAAGCTGGACGGCATGCGAGCTACTGTAAAGATCCGGGAAAATAAAAATATCCCGGTCATCATGCTTTCCGCCAAGTCTGAAGATACCGACAAAATTATCGGTCTAAATATGGGGGCGGACGATTACATCGCCAAGCCCTTCAATCCTTTGGAACTTATCGCTCGGGTAAAATCGCAGCTGCGCCGTTATACCACCCTGGGCAGCCTGGAGACAAAAGTAAATGTCTTTCAGACCGGTGGATTGGAAATTGATGATGAAAGTAAATGTGTGACCGTGGACGGGGAGGAAGTAAAACTTACCCCCGTCCAATATAAAATATTAAAGTTGTTGACCGCTAATGCCGGTCGGGTGTTTTCCATCGACGAAATATACGAAAAAGTCTGGAACGAAAATGCCTTTGGAGCGGAAAACACCGTAGCCGTACACATAAGGAGAATCAGGGAAAAAATTGAGATTAATCCGAAAGAACCAAAATATTTGAAGGTGGTGTGGGGCATTGGATACAAAGTGGAAAAAATATAGCTATTCCATCACTGCCAAGATCATAGCTTTTCTGTTGGTCGTTGGATGTTATACCGGTCTTCTCACATTATTCATAACTGGCATAGGATTCCATAATTTCGATTATAATGCGCTGACAGAAGAAAGCTATTATCGCAGCAGGGATTTTACGAATGTAAGCAATGAAGTGCTGCAAAATATTACTGCAATCATCGGTGAATACAAAAGTGAGGAAAATATCTTAAGCGGCGGGTCAATAACAGCCGATGAATTAAAAAATCAAGAAGAAAACTTGTACCAGGAGTTTAAGGAAACATCGAAAAACTATAATCCGAATATGTCAGAGGCGGAAAACGATCAAGTATTCAGGGAGGTTTATGCTGACCAAATCCTGCAGGCTAAAGAGCAATTGATCCAGAATGACCTGCGCTCATACCAGGAAACATTGCAGCGACAAGCCGCTTATCAGGGCATTATCTATTATGCACAAAGAGGCGATATTGTTTACAGCAACAGCCCGGAGGCTGGCCGGGAATATTTTAAGGCCAACTCAGCTTATATGCTCTCCGATGGTTTTAAAAAAGAGATATTCCCCGAAGAAATATCTTTTTATGATACCATCCCAATCCAGGTACAAGCAGGGGACGTTATTTATATTGCCTTTACTGACGAGTTTTTAAATCCCCGTTTAGCAGCATGGAATGAAAACAAGACTCAGGCAACCAACAGTCTTTACTGGCTGATTGGGATGGCTTCAGCCCTGGCTGCAGCTTTCATCTTCCTGCTTTTTATCATCGGCAGAAGGCCGGAGGATGAGAAGATCCATCTGAATTCTTCCGTTGATAAAATCTACAATGATATCAATCTAGGCTTGTGCGCTTTGCTTATTGCAGCTTGGATTATGATCATGACTCTGATTTTCCGCTCCGGGTACACAGAGATTGTATTTCTAATTACCTTGATAATCGCTGCGGCCGGTTTGATCCTGGTTCTGTCACTGGTCAAACATATTAAAAACCGGACTTTTATTAAACACAGCCTGACCTATTATGTATTTAATAAGGTATTTGCTTTTGTAAAAGATGTATTTAACAGCGGTAGCACCGCCGTAAAAGTGGTATTAATAGTGGTGCTTTATCCCATCATCGCCGGGTTGACTTTTTTTATGCTGCCTATCACCATTGCCATGGCAGCATGGCTGGCGCTTAAGAAAGTCAAGGATTATGATGAAGTAAAAGAAGGCATCAAGGCAGTAAAAAGCGGCGATTTAAATTACCAGATCAATATTCCCGGGGATGGAGAGTTTGCTCATCTGGCAGCGGATATCAATTCCATCACTGACGGGCTGAATAAGGCAGTGGAAAGCGAGATCAAAAGTGAACGTTTGAAATCCGAATTGATCACCAATGTTTCCCATGACCTGAGAACGCCTCTGACGGCCATCATCACTTATGTGGATCTGTTAAAACAGGAAACGGATCAGGACAAGGCTAAGGAATATATTGAAATTATCGACCAAAAGTCACAGCGGTTAAAAACACTGACGGACGATCTGTTTGAAGCGGCCAAGGTTTCCAGTGGGGATATACCGGTCAACTTCGAAAAGATAGATATTGTATCGTTAATCACTCAAGGACTGGGGGAATTCGATGATAAAATCCAGGCGCAAAAGCTGGAATTCAAGCTCAGTCATTCCCAGGATAAAATGTTTGTGCAAGCAGACGGCAAATTATTATGGAGAGCAGTAGAAAACCTGTTGTCCAACATCTTCAAATACGCCCAGGAAGGGTCACGGGTCTATATTGATATTGAAGATCTGGACAGCGA
>ENA-UOXR01000807-UOXR01000807.1-bioreactor-metagenome-genome-assembly--contig:-NODE-807-length-36186-cov-17.203094_pt1 | contig 36186 bp, 32 predicted proteins | sample MGYA00238164_ERZ764825 | MGnify/ENA primary metagenome ERZ764825 (study PRJEB28920, sample SAMN05720171) | bioreactor metagenome | isolation source: Anaerobic biogas reactor | place: USA:Washington... | reverse complement strand
ATGAGCGAATTCAAAGGCTGATCCAGCGGGCAAAGCTACCCTCAATTGTGAAGCAACAATTCATGCGCAAGTTGCCGGATCTGATGGTAAATCCACTCAACATCTTTGATATCGCTCACACCTTCACCAGAAGTCAATTGCTGGCGATTTATGAAAGCCTCGTACCAGCCAATTTGGACAGACTAGCAGAAGAGGTTAATACCGCTTTTGAAGATATGTTGGTGAGTTTAAGAAAGTTGGGAGTGGGCTGAGGAAGGCGATTCTTTTTCCTCGATATCCGATTGATTGCTTGAGGTGTCCGGATGGTGTTCCAGTTCGGACGCTTCTTGTTCTTGTTGTTTGACATGCGCTGGTAAATCCAGCAAGCTCTCATCAAAGATCTTGCGCGGATAACGGCGGATTTCATCGGTCGTTTGAATGACATCCCGAAAAAGCTGGTCACGGCTCATTTTTCGGATCCAGCTTCCCAGGTCGCGGCCAGTTTTCACCATTTTTCCCGGACCAAGAACGATGAAAGCCAAAACTAAAATTAAGGCTATCTCCAACCAGCCCAAGTTTAAAAATTCCATTGCCTATTCCTGCGGCTTTTGATCGCTGTCTTTCGTTTCTTCTTCTGAATTTTCAGGTTGGTTCTTTCCGCTCAAGCCGTCTTTAAAGGCTTTGATGCCTGACCCAAGTTCTCCACCAATTTTTGAAATTCTTCCAACACCAAAAATCAAAAGCAAGATCCCAACGATCAACAGAATCTCAGGTAATTGCATACTTCCCATATTATCTCCTTATTCCTCCACCTTTGCCGGTTTTTTGGCTAAGGCAGAGAGTAAAATGCTTAACAAATATAATACAAAAAGCGGCAGCATGAAAATCAGCATATTGATTGGATCGCCAGTTGGCGTGATCACCGCTGCCAAAACCGCGATAGCCACGATCGCAACCCGCCAGCCTTTAACAAGCAATTTCGGAGTAACGATCCCGATTTTCGTCAACACAAAAAAGACCAGCGGCAGTTGAAAGCTTACTCCGATCCAAAACATGATGTTCGTCGTAAAACTTATATACGATTTCAAGCGGATACTGGTGGTTACATCCAGGATCTCCTGGAAGAAACCAAGTGAAGCTGGCAGCATCACATAAAAAGCAAAAGCGACACCAGCCAGGAACAGTAGAACCGCAAATGGAAGTGCCAGATAAATGCCCTTTCGCTCGGTTGGTTTTAATCCTTTGCCTACAAAGCGCAGCAATTGAAAAACGATCCATGGCAGCGCGATGATCATCCCTCCCAACAGGGCAACCCGCATATAAACTGACATCGTCTCAGTAACTTCGATTGCCTGCAAATTTTGGAGCCCACCAATGGGCTGGGTCAGAAAACCCAGGATAGGGTTGACGAAGAAAACTGCTGCGACCACACCTGCGATCAAACCTACCAAAGACCAAAGTAGTGTTTGTCTTAGTTCTTCAAGGTGCGAAGAGATGGGTAATTTTTCGGCTTCGTCAGTCATACGGCAATTTTATCCTGCCAACTCAAGGCCAGTTTGTAGAAGTAAAGCTGCTGCCAGGCTCATCGCCCGTTCGTCAAAGTTAAAGCGAGGGTGATGGTGTGGATAGGGGCCGCCATCATCATTACAGCCAGCACCAAGCAAAATGAAACAACCAGGCGCTTGCTCCAGGAAAACACCCACATCCTCTGACAACATGGTTTGGTATGAAGAATCGATTTGAACCTGTCTGCCCAGCTTGGAGGCTGCCACTTTAGCTTTTTCAGCCACGAATTCATCATTGCTTGTTACTTTTACGAGCTCCTCGAGTTTTAATTCCACCTGGCATCCCATGGCTTTTGCAGTGTTTTTGCAAATTTCTACCAGCCTTTGGCGTATCGTTAAGTAAATGCTTTCACTCAAGTACCGGATTGTTCCAGACATCATCACATTGGAAGGAGTGATGTTGAAACTGGTTCCCCCATGAATACTGCAAACACTGATCACAGCCGAGTCAAACGGATTTAAATTTCGGCTGACAATGGTCTGAATCTGCTCGATAATCTGGGCAGAAGCAACAATCGGATCGATGGAGCTCTGTGGTTGACCGCCGTGACCGCCTTTACCGGTCACATGGATCTCAAAGGTGCCTGAAGCAGCCATCAGCGCTCCGCCTTTGATCCCCAGCCAACCATATGGCTTTTCGTTCCAAAGGTGAACGCCCAAAACATAGTCAGGCTGGTTTTCAGCCAAAGCGCCTTCCTTCACCATCCGGACGGCACCCTGACCAATTTCTTCAGCCGGCTGAAACAACAGCTGGAAAGAGCCGCTCAACCGATCATGAATTTGGCGGATCATCCAGGCAATGGTCAAACCAATAGCCATGTGTCCGTCATGACCGCAAGCATGCATTTTGCCAGGTGCTTCAGAGCAATAATCGATTTCATTTTCTTCCATCACTGGAAGCGCATCCATATCAAAACGAAACAGAACAGTCGGTCCTGCTTTTCCGGTGTCAAAACTGGCAATTACTCCTGTTCCGGCAATACCATTTTTCACAGTAAATCCCAAAGCTTGCAGCCTGGTAGAAATATATTCAGCAGTTTTGAATTCCTCGAAAGCGAGCTCAGGATGGCGATGGAAATGTCGCCTGTCAGCCTGTGTTTGGGGAAATTGGCTTTCAGCCAGGTCGATCAGGCTCATTACACTCTCAGGATCACACGTCTGAAATGTTCATAGTAATTGCTATCGCTCTCGGTGGCTTCCTGCCTGCGTTGGTTCCATTTTTGGACAAAAACCGCCGGGTCGCCGATTTGAGAGACATGCTTTTGGAGTGCTTCCAGGCGAATTTGCCAGTATTCAGACACATCCAGGGTGAGATTAGGGTCAACCGTAAGGCTCATCCACAACTCTCGGATTTGGGTGGGTTTAAGACCCTGCTCAATTTGCTCAGGGAAGAATCCTGGGTTTCCGGCTGCTGGAAAGACCGCTTCCATGGTCAATAATCCAGCCGCGCGGTGGTCAGGATGGTTGATGTAATGGGTGTGAAAATAAGTCTGGGGATCGCTGCTGACAACAATATCGGGCTGACGTTTGCGGATCTCAGCCACCAATTGGCGTCGGTTTTCCAGGTTTACCTCCAACAACCCATCCTGGTGATCAAGAAAATCGACCTGACCAACTCCTAAAACATCAGCAGCATTGCGCTGTTCAATTTTTCGGATTTCTTTCAGTGCTTCACCATCAGGAAATTGCTCGCTTACGCCCCGTTCCCCTTTAGTCAGAAGCAGATAACTTATCTTATGCCCCAGTTGACTCCATAAAGCAAGCGTTCCACCCATAAAAAATTCCGGGTCATCCGGATGAGCAAGGATGACCAGGATATTCATCTTCTCTTCCCAGTCTTGAAATCTAACGGGATGGATTGTTGTTGCTGCCATTTTCTTTTACTCTTTTTTTCGAGCCAGTGTTTCGACGGTTCCGTCGTGAACTTGAACGGTGCATTCCGGCGTCCTGTTGAGTTTCAGGATTGCTTCTTGCGCCTTCATTTGTCGATTCGGAACGATCCTTTGTTCTTTCATGAAAAGAGTGTTCCCGGGCTGGTCGCGATTTATTTCTTTTGTTTCCTGCTTGCCCTTCTTCAGTTCTTTTTGGACGGCCAATATTGTCAAATCGCACCATTTCCACGTCCTCATTTGGGGAGGAGTCGTCCGTATCGTTGCTTGCGGGAATTGGTTTTTTCTCTTCCATTTTGCCCGATTCCAGTTCAGAACGGGTGATCACACGTTGACCGACTTCCGGGATGTAGACGATCACAGAATCGCTCATCGGCAGAACCTGGGTTACTTTGCCTTCACCCAACGGTGTTTGAATCGTTTTCTTTACTTTGGGCAGCAATTTCCGTGCTTCCTCATACATATCGTGTTCATATGCCAGGCAGCAGCGTAAGCGCCCGCAAATGCCTGTGATCTCCGAAGGTGTCAGTGAGACGTTCTGAGATTTCGCCATGCGGATCGAAATGGAACTGAATTCAGTCAGGAAACGTGAACAGCAGCGTTTCTCAATACCGCAGGCACCCAACCCGGAGACTTCCTTTGCCATGTCTCTGGGACCCACCTGGCGGATCTCCAGCCTTGTGTCGGGATACATCGGGGCGGCTTCACGAATAAAATTTCGCATGTTGAAGTTTGGCACTTCGTCATAAGTCAAAAAAAGTGTCAGCCGGGCAGAATCAAAAGAGTACTCGGCATCCAGTGCTTTAACTCCCTCGTATTCCGGCTTTTTAAGAAACTCACGTGCCTTTTCAACGGCTTCGGCTTCTTTCTCTTTGATCATATCCCGCAGGATCAGATCCCGCGGGGTTGCCTTGCGCTCCACAGTTTGTACTTCCTGATCGTGTTCCGGAGGCAGGATGGAAGAAGCGGTCACTTTGCCAATTTGCTTCCCTCGTGCAGTGTTCACGATCACAAACTCACCCGGTTGAACATCCATTTCTTCGGGTAATAGAAAATTATACGATTTGCCTACAGGCTTGAATTGAACTCCAACGAGTTTTTGTTCAGACATAATATTTTATTATATCATCCTGCCTGATTCTTCCTGAAAGCTTCTTTACTCGCTTCTGCGGCTATGTTTCGGGCAATCGCGACCAGTGCTTCTCCAGCTTGGCTGAGAGGCTCTTGGGTTACCACCGGACTGCCGATGTCCCCTCCAACCCCAATTCTTGGATCAAGAGGAATTCTTCCCAAAAAGCGAGCTCCAACCTGGGAGGCAAGGTGCTCACCGCCTTTTTCGCCAAAGATGTACTGGTGCGTACCATCGGGCATCTCCAGAAAAGCCATGTTTTCCACGATACCAAACAAGGGTGTCTCCAGCTTCTCAAACATGTTAACTGCCCGCCAGGCATCATCAACAGCCACTTGCTGGGGAGTAGTCACGATAACTGCTCCACTGATAGGCATGGATTGAGTCAAAGACAATTGCACATCGCCCGTTCCTGGCGGCAGATCGACCACCAGGTAGTCAAGATCGCCCCAATCGAAATCAGTGATAAATTGCTGGATGGCTGAATGCAGCATGGGTCCCCGCCAAATCAGCGGCTGCCCTGATTGCACAAGGAAACCGATGGAAACGACTTTTAGCCCGTGAATTTCGGCAGGCTTGACTTTTTTACCATCATTTGATTCGGGAAGTCTGTCGATTCCCAGCATTCGTGGAATGTTTGGTCCGTAAATATCGGCATCCAGCAAACCCACCTTGGCACCATCTCTTACCAAAGCCAGCGCGATGTTCAACGAGACCGTGCTTTTTCCAACACCACCTTTTCCAGAGCCAATCGCGATCACATGCTTGAAACAGTTTCCTGAAAGATCGAGCGTTGTCGATTGGCTTACTTTGGAAGTCATATTGATATCCACTACTTTTGCTTCGGTCATGGTCAGTACAGCCCGGCGGGCATCTGCTTCAATTTTTGACTTCAAAGGACAACTGGGGGTAGTTAACACGATGGAAAAACTGACTTTCTCATCTTGTATTTCGATGTCTTTAATCATGTTTAAACTCACCAGGTCACGGTTCAAATCTGGATCCATGACATTGCTGAGCGCGTTGAGTACTTGGTCTTTTGTGATCAATGCTTTCTCCTGTGAAAATTTTCTTTGTTTATTCTACGGTGACAACCGGCTTTTTTCAAGTTAGAAGCCTGTTAATCCTGTGATTGTCATCTTTTTGTTCAGGCTAGTCTTTTGCTCAGCACCTCTTTAGCGCGCTCACAATGCACGCTTTTTGCATGTCTTTTTCCTGTTATCCTGAGTGAAAAGAAGGATCTTATGTGTTGAATATTAAGGCTCTTCACTTCTTCAAGAATGAAAGGCGAAAAGCCTCATTCTCACATCACTCCACGGTGACCGACTTTGCCAGGTTCCTTGGCTGGTCAACATCCAATCCATGCAATGCCGCGATGTGATAAGCAAACAGTTGCAGTGGAATGATCGTAACAGCCGGGCTCAACAGCCAGGGTGTCTTTGGAATCCAGAAAATGTCGTCTGCAATGGTCGGGATCAGCTCATCACCTTTGGTCGCTACCGCTAAAACCTTTCCACTGCGAGCCTTCGCCTGTTCAATCTGACTGATCATTTTGTCATACCAGGGGTCCTGGGTGGCAATCACGACCACTGGCAGGCTTTCATCTACCAGGGCGATTGGACCGTGTTTCATTTCTCCTGCTGGATAACCTTCCGCATGGATATAGGAAATCTCTTTTAGTTTCAAAGCGCCTTCATAAGCAATGGGCATGTTTACACCCCGCCCAATGTACAATGCCCCCTTGGTATCCTTGTATCGACTGGCTATTTCCTTGATCGCTTTTTCTGTTTCCAGTGCTTTTTCGACCAGGGACGGGACGGACAACAAATCTTTGACCAGCTCCAGTCGCCTTTGCTCGTCAATCACACCCCGCAGATCCGCAAGAAAAACTGCTATCATATAGAGGTCCAGGATCGGAGCGGTGAAGGCTTTGGTCGAAGCCACACCAATCTCGGGTCCCACTTGCATGGAGATGCAACCATCGGCTACGCGCATAGCTTGAGAGCCAATCGCGTTCACGATCGACCACAAACTCGCTCCTTTTTTGCGTGCTTCTTCCATCGCAGCCAACGTGTCAGCTGTCTCGCCGGATTGTGAAATCGCCAGCACCACTGTATCAGCGTCTAAAATCGGATCGCAATAGCGGAATTCTGAGGCGACCATTACCTCAACCGGAATCCTGGCGATATGCTCGATCAGGTATTTTCCCACCATCCCGGCATAAGCTGCTGTACCGCAGGCTGTGATGAAAATCTTTTTTATCTTCCTGGCTTTTTCTTCGGTCAAGTTCAAGCCCGGTAAGATGATTCGGTAATTTTCGAAATCGATTCTCCCGCTCAACGTATCGGATAAGGATCGTACCTGTTCGTGGATTTCCTTCTGCATAAAATGTCGGTATTTTCCTTTTTCAGCTGAAATAGGGTCCCAGGGAATGTTCTGAACCTCAGCCTGGATCTGGTTACCCTCCAGGTCCTGGACGGTAAATCCATCTCGTCTTACGATCGCCAATTGACCGGATTCCAGGAAAACAATTTTCCGGGTATGACTGACAATGGCAGGGATATCGCTGGCTATGTACATCTCGTCTTCACCTACGCCAATCGCCACTCCGCCAGCGTTCCCTAACCGGGCGGTGATTAGTTTTTCAGGTTCAACGGTAGACATTACCACCAATCCATGAGCGCCTTTGATCATTTTCAGAGCTTTTTGGACGGCACTGGAGAGATCGTTGGTCTCATTGTAAAAAATCTCGATCAGGTGAGCGATGGTTTCAGTGTCGGTTTCAGATTTGAAGTCCACACCTTCAGAAATTAATTCTTCCTTCAAGGATAGATAGTTTTCAACGATGCCATTATGAACAATCACGATCCTGCCTGCCATACCCAGGTGTGGATGGGCATTCAGTTCACTGGGAGCTCCATGCGTTGCCCAACGCGTATGTCCAATACCAGTTGATCCTTGAACCGGATTTTTCTCGATCAGTTTTTCAAGGAATTCAACTTTGCCAGCAACCCTTCGGATCTCGATTTTTCCATCATCAAGGATGGCGATACCAGCCGAGTCGTATCCACGATATTCCAGTTTTCTGAGACCATCGACAACAATAGGCGTGGCATCCTGCCCGCCAATGTAAGCCACAATTCCACACATAAGTGCTCCTCGATTTTTTGTTTTTTATCCTGGAAAAAGGGTTGACCCTGAAGGCATCCGCCGATCTATCGATTTTCCCACGTTGCCATGGTTAGTCTTCCCTCGCGGGAAGAAACCTTCCACCTCGTCACCTGCATTGGCAGGTCAGGCGCTTAGTTTTCCAAGTTGGTTATATTATACTTTAGCGTGCAATTCCCGTACCCACCTTCGATCGAAAACTATTTTTCGATTTGTCATCCTGAGCTTCAGTTCCGAATGATCTATGCAATCAATTTAGGAATATTCTTCACCTTTTTCAGAAGACAATGTCAGATTGACCCACTCACAATCCGAAGTGGTCACGCAACGCCCTATAATCCTCCGGTGTGTCGATATCTCTCGCCATCCAATCATCCAGCCAGGGCAAGGTCGTATGCGGACAAGCCGGGATGATCTGCCTTCCGCCGGCATCTCCCTCCAGCGTATCAAACAACGGAAAACAAGAGGCAGGAAAGTACACCGGGTTGGCACGCCGGTCATCGATGATCGGTGTAACCACCTTACCGCTTCTCAAACCTTCCTCAACCACCGCATTGACCAGATTCACTGTGAGATGAGGTTGGTCACATAATAAGAACAGGACCCCGTCCACAGTGTGTCTTATCGCGGTGACTCCAGCCTTGAGCGAAGTGCTTTGTCCTTTGTCCCAGTCCGGGTTGGTCACCACCTGGATCGTCTCATTATCCAAACTTGCCTGAATTAGCCCAGCGTTTGCCCCCAGGACAACCAAAATCGGGTCGAGATCTGCCAAGGCGGCGGTCTCAACCACAGTATTAATGATATTTTTATTTTTCCAGGGCAGCAGCTGTTTAATTTCACCAAACCGGCTCGAACCGCCCGCAGCCAGGATGACCCCGGCAACCTTTTTTGAAATCAAGGTGTTACTCGTAATCCCAGAAACCAACTTCGTGCGCCGGTAGTTTGCCCAGACCCCTTAAAACAGTCTCATCGGTAAGCGGGAAGCGGTTGAAACGCACCCCGGTTGCCTGGTAGACAGCCTCAAGAACGCCAGGTGCAAAGGGAAGATAGGGCATTTCTCCGACACCGCGGGCGCCATATGGACCAATTGGATCAGCCAATTCCATGATCACGCTGCGGGTTTTGACTGGGATATCTCTTACCGTCGGAATCAGATACCTTGAAAGCCTGTCCGTTAAAGTTTTGGCATCCTTTTTCTTCCAGTCTTCCATCAACGAATAACCCGCAGCCTGGACGACAGCACCTTCAATTTGCCCTTCCACTAATTGCGGGTTGATCGCCTTGCCAACATCATCAACGCTGATCACTTCACGCAGCTGCACATTGCCCGTGCGGGTATCAACATCCACCAAAAAAGCCTGGGCTACATATCCATAAGTAAAGTTCGGGTAACAATGTCCATCCACTGGGTCCATCGGAGTTGTTTTTGGCGGTCGGTAGACAAAAGATCCAAGCGCAGGTCGGTTGCCCTCCGCCCATCTCTCCAAAGCCAATTTGGCGGCACCAATAATGGAGTTACCAGCCATGTGAGTCATACGCGAAGCCGAAACGCTGCCGGCATTCAGGGAAGTGGCTGTGTCAGAAAAGTAGGTGTGGATCTTGCTCAAAGGCAGCCCTAATGCCTCTGCCGCGATCTGGGTGAAAATGGTGTGCGAACCCTGACCAACTTCAGCTCCTGAATGGTAGAGCCTGGCAAGTTCAATTTTCTCGTCACCTTCCAATTGAATGGTGGCACCACAGTTTTCCGGTGCGCCGTAAGAAAAACCTACATTCTTAAACCCACAAACCAGGCTCCATGCTGATTTAACATCCGCGTTCTCTGATTTTGGAGGAATAGGTCTCGTCCAACCCGTCTCCATTTTGGTCCAGCCAGCTTCGAGGGCACAGCGTTCTGTCACTTCACGGATAGTAACACCTTCAGGGAGGACCGAGCCCATGGAAATAACAGAACCTTCTTTGAAGAGGTTGCGCATTCGCAGCTCAACCGGATCCATCTTCAGCGCGTCTGCCAGTTTGTCAACCTGTAATTCAGCCATAAAAGCTGCCTGTGGACCACCAAAACCCCTGAAGGCTCCTCCAGGAATATCATTGGTGTACACGGCATACGCGTCTGTAGCTACATTGGGAATTTCATACGGACCACTTGCCAAAAGTGTGGCATTGCCCAACACCTTGGTCGAGGTATAGGCATACGCTCCGCCATTCGCCCAGATTTCACACTGAGCAGCCAGGATCTTGCCATCTTTTGTTGCACCCCATTTCGCCTTCATACTGTAAGCGTGGCGTTTGGCATGACCAACGATCGACTCTTCTCTTGACCACACAATTTTTACCGGTCGGTCAATCCCTTTTTCGTGTAATCGCAGAACCGCCAGCCCAAGGATGATCTGGATGGACATGTCTTCCCTGCCCCCGAAAGCCCCACCAATGGCTGGATAGATTACGCGCACTTTCTCAGGTTCAAGTGAAAGAGCGTGCGCGATCTGTTCCTGGTCCTCATGAGTCCATTGTCCACCCACCACTACAGTGATCCTGCCTTCATCATCCAAAAACGCCACCCCGGCTTCTGGCTGCAGGTAAGCGTGTTCTTGCACTGGAGTCTGATATTCACCTTCCACGATCACATCACAACTCTTAAAGGCTTCTTCCACGTTGCCATGCCTGATGATATTGTGGTGAAATATGTTGGATGACCGACCTGGATGAAGCAGAGTCGCGTTCTCTTTCAGAGCGTCGCCCAAAGTTTTTACAACAGGAAGGTCTTCATAATCAACCTTGATCAAGGATAGTGCTTTTTCAGCGATTTCTGCGCTCTCGGCGATCACCAGTGCAACCTGGTCGCCTTCAAACCGGACGATATCCGTCCCTTCCTTATCCGATCCGGGTCCGCAAAGAACAGGTTGGTCATTGTAGATCAGACCATATTCATTGACAGGAACATCGCGGGCGGTCAAAACCAGAACAACACCATCCAGAGCTTCGGCAGAGGAAGTGTCGATAGAAAGAATCCTGGCATGCACACGTTTCGAAAATAAAACTTTCATAAATAATTGATCGGCAAAGGTGAAGTCGCCAGGATATTTGGCTTTACCGGTCACTTTTGCCAGAGCGTCAATACGTGTGGCAGATTTACCAACCTCGTTCATTGCTCACCTCCAACTCCCTGGCAAGCGGCTTCGATTGCCTGGACAATCTTGTAATAACCTGTACAACGGCACAAATTACCTGAGATGCCATCCTTGATCTCATCTTCAGTCGGATGAGGTTTTTCTTCCAGCAATTTTGCAGCTGCCATGACAAAACCGGGCGTGCAATAGCCGCACTGCACAGCCCCATGTTTGATGAATTCTTGTTGCACCGGATGAAGTCGGCCTTCTTCTGCCAAACCCTCAATCGTCGTGATGTTTGCCATATGCGCTCTCGGTGCTGGTACCAGGCAGCTCACCACAGCCTTGCCATCCAGGTACAGCGTACACGCCCCGCACTCCCCTTCTTCACAACCAGGCTTGGGACCGCTATAACCTACGCGCTCCCGAACAAAATTTAGAAGGGTACTTTTGAACTCGCCCCCGAATTGAAGGGATTGTCCATTGATTGTCGTCTCAATGTGTTCCTGGTCCCATTCTCCATTTGGCACTGTCTGCCAGCCTGCCCCCTGGCTCAACGTTACAGGGTTTTGTGGAACCTTTTGGTCCTGTCGGTCCTCCATCAGTTCTTTGAGAGCATCTTCAACAATAACCTGCATCATGTACCGACGATAATCGGCACCACCCCGAATATCACTGATAGTCCTGGTATCCATGGCTGCCAGTTCCGAAGCTCTCCTGGCAGTCTCAGCGCTTAATTTTGTTCCTCGCAGGAATTCTTCAGCTTCCATGGAGTGGATCACGGTGGGTGCTACTGACCCCATCGTAATTACCGCATCCACGATCACATCCTCATCCAAATCGATCAGCACACAGCAATTCAAAGTTGCGATTGCCTGAGTTTTTCTCAGGGCTTGCTTGATGAAACTGCCTTTTTGGCTGGGTTTCAATGGTTTAAAGACGATTTCTCGCACCAATTCATCAGGCTGTCTCACCGTCTTACGCAGTCCGAGATAAAACTCGTTCAGTCGCACCTGCCGCTCGCCCCTGCTGGATATCAGCACAAGGCTGGCATCCATCGCCATCAATGGAGTGATCGTGTCATTGGCAGGAGATGCGGTCACCAAATTGCCGACCACAGTAGCCCGGTTGCGTAATTGCGGTGAGGAGACCCGGTAACAAGCCTGGTAGAGAGGCGAAGCAAGTTCACGAAGCAAATCCGACTTGAGAACGTCATTATGGGTGACATTCGCCTGGATATGGACCAAACCTGCTTCATCCAGGAAGATGGCATCAAGATTCCGGACCCTGGAGATGTCGATCATATCCTCCAGTCCAGGCCATTTGCCATCCCTGATCTCGACCATCAGGTCGGTTCCTCCAGCAATGATTTTTGTCTGACTGCTTGCATCGCTCAACAGGTCGATCACCTGTTCAACCGTTTCTGGCATGTGATAGTTTTTCCACATAGGGTCCTCCTGGAGGTAAAAATTATCGATTTCTAGCCTGGATAACTTCAGCCAAAATACTGATCGCAATTTCGTCGGGTGTTTCAGCTTCAATATCAATGCCAATTGGCGACTTGATCAATTCGATCCTCTCTCTTGGAACCCCTCGTTCTAAAAGAGCTTTCTTGGTGGTGCCCCACCGTTTGAGTGAGCCGATCATCCCGATGTAAGCCGGTGTGTATTCAAGGATGGTGGGTAAACCAAGAATATCCACGTCACTTCCACGCGTCACTCCCACAATGTATACCTGCTCATTGATATCAAGATGGGAAGGGATCTCTTCCATTGGGATTGGCAGGAATTCCACCTCACCTGGTATCTGTTCGCTCGTACAAAGCTCTGCCCTGTCATCCGAGACAATTATTCTGAAGTCAAGCAATTGGGCGAATTTGGCAACTGATCTTCCCACATGACCAGCTCCCAAAACCAGCAAGACCGGTCGCACAGATTGTGGTTCGATGTAAACAGTAACATCTCCCCCGCAAACTCCCACCGCATTTTGCTGTTTTGGGTCAAGCGTGTATCGGAGGATTTCCGGCTGACCAGTTTTCAATGCTCGCAAAGCTGCATCCACAGTCTCATTTTCCACCTGCCCGCCGCCCACTGACCCAAAGGTCAGGGCATTGGGATAGACCAGCATCTTGCTTCCGGCATGTCTTGGAACAGCACCATTGGTCTCGATCACCACGCACAGACAAACTGGTTGACCTAATTTTGTTGCTTCATACAATTTTTCGTAAAGTTCTTTCATTACACCTCAAGTAAGGATAAGATTATTGGTAATAATTGTTTCTTTCGAGATACCACCCCAACCGCCAACAATGTCCCATCGGGCAAAGGTTCGTAAGGTAATTCATCCAAAGCCGGCGGAGCATCCACAAATATCAAACGGCTGCTGCCCTCCACCACATCGGTGACCATCAGACCGGCAAAATCGAGCCCTTGTTCTTTTACAAGACCTATCAAAGCAGCCCGTAAAGGATCAACATATTCGCCAATTTGGTATAGATCAGTGGTTTCAACCTGGGCGATCGCGAATTTGAAACCGCCATTTTCGTATACCTTCATATCAGTTCGAACGATCACATCCGGCTCTTGCGTCAACAATCCTGCCCCGGCACGAACAATGCTTTCACCCCAGCTTTGGATATTTTCATTTTCCAATGGGGATCCGGCCACAAACGCCCAACGCGACAGGACATTGGCAATTGCCTTATCCCGAGCTGTAGTCGTCGGCGATGTCAGAATCAGCGTATCGGAAAGTAATCCTGCCAATAGCAGACCAGCAATTTCGGGAGGAGCACTCAAACCAGCCTCCGAGATCTGTTCAGACACCAATGTCGAGGTACTGCCCACAATATCGACCGTAAATTTAATTGGATTATGAGTCGATTGGTTGCCCAGACGGTGATGATCCAGGATTTCGAGAAGCTCGCTTTCCTCCAGGGAAGCGATCGACTGTTGCGGTTCGTTATGATCGACCAATACCACCTTGATTCGTGGCGGATTGACAATATCACGTTGGCGTGTAATGCCCAGGTAGCGGTTGTTTTCATCCACCACCCAATATTCATTGAATTCCTGTCTTAGCAGGCGATTGATGACATCTTTGATGCGAGTCTGGGGCTGGAATTTCGGAATATTCCGTGTGGCAGCTTCCCGGCATTGAATATCCAGCATCTCTGAAATGGTCATATCCCGAAATTTTGGATGCGGTCCGATGATTTTACGAAGGAAGTCAAACATACTGCCGCCAGTGACCATGCCATAAGGCGTTCCATCGTCGTTCACCACCGGTGCGATCCCACCGGTCCTTGAAAGGATCGTCCAGGCTTCATTAAGTGATTTTTCAGGAGAAACCACATCCAGTCGCCGCATAACGGAATCAAACCGGGGACTTGCGTCGGTTAAGAGCAATGGCGGCTCGATCCCGAGCGTCTTCAATACAAACGATGTTTGCATATTGATCGCCCCAGCCCTGCTGGCAACCGTCGGTTCGCCATCTCGTTCATTCAGCAGCCAGGCATAGCCAACTGCAGATGCAATCGAGTCGGTATCAGGGTTGATATGACCTGTTACGTAGATCCGATCGGATGCTTTCTTCTGATAAATTCCTTTTTCCATTCACATCTCACTTGTTTTTTAAGATACGCCATATTTTTTCTGGAGTGACAGGATTGTCCAAAATGCTTGCTCCGCATGCATCCAGAACAGCATTGCCAATTGCAGGTGCTGCCCCATCCAACGGGATTTCTGCCACTGCTTTCGCGCCAAAAGGACCGGTCTCTTCATAGGTTTGCACAAAGATCGAACGGATGTTGGGCATCTCGTCTGCTCTGAAAATGTGATAATCCACCAGGTCTTTTTCACGGGGTTGACCGTCTGCGTCGTAAACCATCTCTTCACAGACTCCATAGCCCAGAGCCTGGGCAATGCCGCCCTCGATCTGACCGGACGCTGCGATCGGATTGATGATCACACCGGAATCGACTGCCATGATCAAATCTTCGACCGTGACCTGCCCTGTCTCGAGGTCAACCAAAACAGTCGCGAACTGCGCCGCGAAAGGTGGCGGCGAATTTGGTGAGACATACGAAGCGCTCGCCATGATCTGCTCTTGTTTGCGCCAGTGCAGGGAATCCAGGGCGATTTCTGCCATGCTGACTCGATCGCCATTGGGTGCTACTGCGTGATTTTCCCTCAAAACGATACTTTCAGGAGCAAATTCAAATCCGCGATCCGCAAAAATGATCGCTGCCCGTTCCTTTATGCTCTCAGCAACCTTGTCAGCAGCTCGTTTGACAGCAGTTCCGGAAATATAGGTGGTCGAAGAAGCATAAGCGCCGACATCAAAGGGGGTTGTATCCGTATCTGAGGACGTCACGATCATGTCCTCAACCCTTACTCCCAAGACTTCTGCGGCAATTTGAGCCAAAGCGGTATCACTGCCAGTGCCAAGGTCAGTGGCGCCGACCATCAGGTTAAAGCTGCCGTCGTCATTGATCTTGATGTGAGCGCCGCCCATATCCAGATAGGGAATTGCCGTGCCTTGCATCACCGTGGCAACGCCAATTCCGCGTCGCAGGTGGGGTTTGCCAGGAACCGAGCGCCAGTCTTCATTGCCAAATTTCTCGTCCCAGCCAATAGCAACCTTGCCCTGTCGCACGCACTCTTCCAACCCGACAGTATAGATAATTTCTGGCACGGGTTCGCGTCCTTCGTTCCAGGCTGTGCTGAATGGTTGGAATTCACCCGGTCTCAAAGCGTTCTTCAAGCGGAATTCGGTCGGATCCATCCCCAGCTCACGGGCTATCATTTCAAGATGACGATCAAGAGGCCAATAACCCTGGGGCACGCCGTAGCCTCGGTAGGCACCGGATGGCGGTGTGTTGGTGTAGACAATATCGGCGTAGAAACGAATATTGGGTTTCTTTCGGTACTCGCCATCGCCTACATACAAACCCATGGATTTCTGACCAGTGTTGCCGGTCACCGTCAGGGCATGGCAGCCATACGCGCCGGTGTCTGACAAGGCATACATCTCGTTAGCGGTCATGGTACCGTCGTTTTTCACACCGGTTTTCATCCGAATGTGCATCGGATGCCTGGAACGCGAAGCAATGAATTCTTCCTCGCGCGTCATCTCATAGAGTACTGGTCTGCCAGTAGCAATAGTCAGATGAGCGGCAACGTCTTCAATCAGCACTTCTTGTTTGTTGCCAAAGCCGCCGCCTATGCGCGGTTTTATCACCCGTATGCGTTTGACAGGCAAGCCGATCACAGGTGCGATCATCCGTCGTACATGGAAAGGCACTTGTGTGCTGGTGCGCACCACCAGGCGATCATCCTCATCCCACCAGGTCAGGGTGACATGCGGTTCGATGTGGGCTTGCTGAACTTTGGGCACCCAATATTCCTGTTCGAAGATTCGATCAGCTTCAGCAAAACCCTTCTCAACATCATTGATATCGATCCGGATCTTGGCAGCCAGGTTAATGGTTGGGTCAGAGTCGGCAAAATTTACATATTCGATTTCGTCGTGGATCACCGGAGAACCCGGTTGCATCGCTTCCCGCATGTCGATGATCGGAGGGATGACTTCATACTCGACTTTGATCAGGCTCAATGCTTTTTCAGCGATTTCCAGGGTTTCCGCGGCAACCATCGCCACCCGGTCTCCCACAAAACGGACCTTGTTATCCAGCGAGAACATATCCAGCGGTCCTGGAATGGGGTCAGACTGACCAGCTGTCGAGTGAACCACACGCGGTAGGTCTTCCCAGGTCAAAACTGCCGCCACGCCGTCCAGGGCTCTTGCCTGGCTGGCGTCGATGTTTTTTATCCTTGCGTGAGCGTAGGGTGAAGCCAATACTTTCGCGTGCAGCATGCCTGGCATCTGCCAGTCAGCGGTAAAGGCAGGTTTGCCTTGCACCAACTTGGCAGCATCGACTTTGATCTCAGATTTTCCGATCGTGGCGGTGGTTTCACGCTGATCCAGCGTGAAAATCTCGGGCTCATAGGCTGAAATGTCAGCAGGGGTGCTATCCCATTGTGTCATCGCCCGGATTTTTTCAGCAGCAGCCAAAACAGCCTGCACCGGTTTCACGTAAGCCGTGCACCGGCACAAAACGCCAGACAAGGCATCGCGCACTTCTGCTTCGGTTGGCTCTGGATTCTGATCCAGCAAGGCTTTTGCCGCCAGGATCATTGCCGGCGTACAATAACCGCATTGCACAGAACCGCTCTCAATGAATGCCTGCTGTAAAATCGAGTATCCATCGGTAGTCTTCCAACCCTGCTGAGGATGTTGTCCAGCCTTCTCAATGGTTTCAATTTCATGTCCCTGGGCTTGTAGGGCAAGGAACATACAACTGTTGATAGCTTTACCATCCATCAAAACAGTGCAGGCACCGCACTCCCCTTTGACACAACCCCCGGACTTTGCGCCCAGGAATCCAAGTTGGCGTAAGACGCCCAGCAGCTTCTCTTCCGGTCTGACATCGACCTGGAATTCTTTCTGATTGATAAGAAGAGTTATGTTCATTTCGCCTCCTGATGACCTGCCTGAAGGTGCAGCTTTTGCAGCGCTCTCGAGAGCAGCACTGCCCCCACCTCCTGACGATATTCTGCGCTTGCCCATTCATCATCAGTGTCTGACAATAATGACTTGATCTGCTCCTGACCATCGTCATCAAAACCCTGCAATGTGAATCCGGGAAGTACCTTTTTGGTTCCTCCAACAGCCACACGGATGTTGCCATCTATGCTTTTTGCTGTAGATACACAGACAATCGGCAAGTCTTTAGGGCTTCTTCCAACGCTTTCAAACGCCAGAAGTTTTGGTTCGGGCATGAAAAGGTTGATCGCAGGATCCTCCGAAACCCGATCCAGCAAAAACTGAGTCAAAGAGATTTCTTCAGCGTTATTCAACGTTGCGATTCTTGATCCAAGCGCCATCATACAACACAAGACCGGAGAACGTCCGTTGGTCTGTGACAAAAAATTGCTCAGGCTCAGGCTGTTGCGCACATTCAGACCATACTCAATATTTAGAGCTTCCCGAAAATCAGCCACGTCAAGGGCTTCTTCCAATTGCTTTAAGGTGGTCAGTCCGCCAAATCTCAGACCAGGACCAGTCCACTCAATGTCATCCAGGTTGGTATCCTGCAAGTCGATCAGGACCTCTGCGTTTTCCTCCAACCATGGTTGAAAATTACCTCCAAAGAGAAACTGGGCTTTGTCACCAAATTTTTCTTTCAGGGCCCAGGCTTCCTGCTTAGAAGTAGGTCGCAAGTATTGAATCAATTTCTCAGTCATCTGGATACACTTTCCACCCGGAATCCTCCAGGTTGTCTTCGCCAAATTTTTCTGTCACATCTACGAAAAAAGCCTCGCAGGTTGCCAAAACGACACCATCTTTCGTTTGTATTTCACTGTAGCCAACCGCCATTCTTCCGCGTTTTTTCACTGGTTTTCCAATCACGACCAGGGGCATTTCAGTTGGCACAGGTTTTATGTACTTAACTTTCAATTCGCTGGTCACCATGAACCGGTCCGGGTCATCCGTTGTGAGTGCCCTTCCGGCTGTCTCGTCCAGAACTGCCACGATGTTACCACCGTGCACCATCCCCGGATAGCCGGCATAGTTCTCAGAAAAACTGAACTCGGAGGTGACTTCTCCGTTTTCAGTAAAGTAAAACTCCAGTTTCAGGGAGATCGGGTTCTCTCTCCCGCAAACATAGCAGCCTTTGCTGCCAGGTAATTTTTGCATCAATTCTCTTTCGCAAAAGTATCGATCAGTAGTTTGGTGTTGCCGCCCACACCGTACAAAATCGGGCAGGTACAGCCATGATCGATATACTCCTGCACTTTAGCGCGGGCTTCATCCGGTGTGCCGCTGGCTGTTATGCGATGGATCAGGTCTTCCGGTACCAGGTGTTTGGCAGCCTGGATTTGTTCGTGAGTGGCAGGCCAGCCTAAAATTGCCTGGATGCTTTCAACCACATCCTTGGAAACACCGGATGCCTGGGCAATATGCGGTTGCTGCGCCAGGTATTGGGTCAGTAATTCACGGGTCGTATCGATCGCCCTGTCATGATCTTCGTCCACCGAGCACACCACCAACTGCGGACGGTCGAATTCTTCCATCTTCCGTCCAGCTTGTTTTAAGCCTTTGTCAAGTTGTTCCAGGGCGTAGTCGTTGTACTCCACCGGAACACAATAGTTCATCACGATACCATCAGCAATTCGCCCGGTCATTTCAATCATCTTGCCACCGGTTGCGCCGATATAGATGGGCACATTGCGCGGTTCACGGCGACCATGCACAACATCCAGTTCGATGCCGTTCACCTGTACAAATTCACCATCGAAAGTGACATTTTCCATATTCAGGAGTCGACGTAAAACCGTGATGGTTTCTTCCATTGCCTTGAGTGGCTTGGTGCGGTTGATACCCACATTTTTTGCCAGCGGGTCCCACCAGGCGCCAATACCGCAGATGATTCGGTCCGGTGCCAGGTCATCCATGGTCAGAAAGGTGGAAGCCAGCAGACCGATATTGCGGGTCCAGTTGTTGATCACTGCGGATCCAACCTTGATCCTCTCAGTCACAGCTGCATAGGCTGCCATGGGAACAATGGCGTCTCGTACCAGCCGGCTTTCAGCCTGCCAAACGGAGTGAAAACCTTTTTCTTCGGCATATCTGACGATATCGAGACCATCGCGTAAATCATGGGCGTCCTGGAGGTATAGAGCAACTTTTTCGAACATGGTGAGAAGTCCTTTCTACTCAGTTAATATATGGATTGGATTGATCTTGATTTTATTATAGATTAGTAAATCCTGAGGTGTATCAAGGTCCTTTTGGATATTCTTGTTCAACCAAACGATGAGTTCCACGGCTCGGTTGGCTGCTTGTAAGACGTGCTTTTGAAAAGAACGCCTTCCGTATTGGGGCTTGAGCAGTCCAGGATGACTCAGAAGAATTGCGTTGGTACCCCATTGGCGTTCATCCGGAACAATCGCGATAAATTCTCCTTCCCGGCGAAGCTTAAGAAGTTCTGCCAGGTCCTGAGCTGTCATCCAGGGCAAATCGGTAGGGATGATCAACACCTTCCCTGGGTCATTTTCCATAATGAATTCAAGCGCTTGAGATACTGCTGCGTTGAGGCTACTTTGTCTCTCTTCTTTTAGCGCATACCCGCCCATCTGACGGGTGGTTTCCAACACTGCTTCATCCTGACTCACTACCAGGACGCGATCAATATTGATACAGTTATCAAGTTTTCGAAACGTATCCTCGAACAAACAGCGATTGAAAGCGCAGATTTCTTCAGCTTTCATGCAGCCATGCAAACGTGACTTCCCTCTGGACAATGGTTTGACCGGAAGCACTGCCCACAAAGTCATTTGCCTCCTTCGATGGAAAGAAAATGCTGAAGGATGGCACTGGCAAGCTGCATCTTATCCGCTTCGTCAGTCATGATGGTTTGCAGTTGAAGGGTTTCGATACCTTTTGGAATATCGCTGGACGACATTGGTTTTTCACTGGCATCATAGACAAACAGATCAATTAATTCGGAATAGTGCTCCAACACTGCCAGGCTGGATGGTTGGATACCAAGCTCGGCAAACATCTTTGCTGCCGGACCCTTGATGGCTTTGCCCTGAATGATTGGGGATACTGCTGCAACATATTTTTCCTTTAAAACTTCTCTGACACCTTGCAGTTTCAGGATAGGGTCAATGCTTACCCAGGGGTTGGAGGGGGCAATCACCACCAGTTCTGCCTCCTGGATGGCGAGCAGTGCTTCTGGTAAGGGAGTCGGTCCAAGACCGCCGTGCAGCAGAATGCGGTTGACCTCGGGCTGCGCCTTTTCCCGCACCAGGTAATCCTGGAACGGCAAGATCGTTCCACTTTTCGTTTCGATCAGGGTAGGAGCATCCTCGTCACTCATGGGGTAAATATGGCTCAAGATGCCCCATTTGGCACAAAAATCTTCAACAACCTGGCTGAGTTTCTTGCCTTGTCCCAACTGGCGGGTGCGTTCCAAATGGGTTGCCAGGTCGCGGTCGCCCAGTTGAAACCAGGTCGGCGCTCCCAAAGCTTCCAACGCATCTGCCACACTCCAGGTCTCACCTTCCAGCCCCCAGCCATAGCTCTTGTTCGCCAAACCAGCCAGTGAATAGCAGACTGAGTCGATATCCGGGCATATTTTCAACCCAAAATGGGTGAAATCGTCACCAGTATTTACAATGGCAGTCAGATTTCCAGGGGAGAGCACTCGGTCCAGACCGAGCACCAGTTTTGCTCCGCCAACACCACCAGCCAGCACAGCAACTTTCAGCGTAGAAAATTGAGGAAAGGTATATTCGCTCATCTGAACAGATCTCTTTCTTTGTCACGGATCAATTCAGTCACAGACCCTTCCCTCAGCGGGTATGGAAAACCTCTTGCGAGCACAACCGGAGTACCTTCACTGGTCTGACCCATCAGAAGCGAAGCTGCTCCAGCCAGTTCATCAGCGGCTGCAACGGTGGTTACCCGCATCTTGTAGCCATTCATATCTTCTGTTCCCCGCATGTCCACCAAACCAGGCAATCCAGATAATCCAATGGTCGTTCCCACAATGCCGTTTCGCCAGGCGCGACCATGAGAATCAATGATCAACACTGCCAGCCTTTTGCCTGTTTTTTCTTCAAGACTTTTTCGGATAAGTTCAGCGCTTTTATCCGAGTCTTCCGGAAGCAGCAAAACCCAGTCGTTGTCATCACCCCAGGGTCCTTTGACGTTGGAATGGTCGATACCGGCATTGGCACAAACGAAACCAGCCTTGTGCTGGACGATGATCGTTCCAGGACGGGTTCGCAATACTTCCGAACTCTCTCTGAGGATCATTTCGACCAATTCAGGTCGTTTATCCAAAAAGGCGGCTAATTCAACTGCCTCCGCTGTGGGAATGACGGTTGTCAGGTTGACCAACCGTCTTTCCGCCTTGGAAACGATCTTTTGCGCCAAAATCAGCACATCGCCATCCATAAATACCATTTCACAGTCTGCTGCCGCCTGGTATATGATCTCTGCCAGGTCGTCACCTTCCTGGATGAGCGGAATTCCAGTTATAGCGCTGAGTGTGATTTGTTTTGGTTGGCTCATTCGATCCCAGTAATACGAATTCCGGATGAAGGTACTTTGTATTTCATATTCAGACCGATGAGTATCGACGTCATCCCTTCGACCACAACCGTATTCTCAATCACACCAGCATCCCAGGCCTTCAAACCAATATCTTCCGCCAAACCAATCACGATTTCACGGGATTCCTTATTGCCGCCAGCTACCAAAACGTCACATTCAATTTCTTCGCCCGATAACAGGTGTTCAAAAGCAATCGTTTGGAAAGCATCCACCACCTGCACCTCAGGTCCCAATATTGCCTTGGCTTGCAATGCTGCGCTGCCTTCGGGGGGCATCTGCACCTTGCTCACTTTCGGCGGCACCAGGGGAACACAAACGTCGATCAATAACTTTCCTTGCAATTCTTCTTTGAGTCCTTCCAGCGTGCTTGCATGCGCTGAAAATGGGACGGTCAACACCGCGATGTCACAGGCTTTAACAGCCTCCGCATTGGACGTTCCGGAAAGTTCTACTTCCTGCTCGCCAATCTTTTCGAACAGGGTGTCTACAGCAGCCAGTGCTTTTTCTTCCTGCCGTGAACCGATGATCACTTTGTGTCCAGCCAACGCCCAGCGATAAGCCAAACCGCTGCCTTCTTTTCCAGTTCCACCAATAATTCCAATTGTGTATTTCATCTGTTCTCCATTACATTTTTGCGACGCGAGCCCAGGTTTGGGCAGCAACTTCGCGTGATTTTGCAGCAATTTCCGCTTCATCCAGGAACAGAAGCTTGCGGTCCTTCATCAGAACTCTTCCGCCAGCCATGGTCATCGTGACCATCCCATCCCGGAATCCAAACAGGATGTGCCAGGGTAGATTCCCTGCAGTCATGGGAGTGATTGGGTGATAATCGACGAAAATGATATCAGCAGCTGCACCTGGTTCAATAACGCCTACACGCAAACCTTCCCAGATTTGGGTGGCAAGTCTTGAATTATTCCCGACTGCAATCTTGATGACGTCATAACCATTCATTGCCCTTGGGTCGCCCTTATGGTCTTTTTGCAGCAGGTAAGTGAAGAACCATTCCTGCCACATGGCATTCGAAAAGCCATCATTACCCAAACACAGATTGACACCACTTTCCAGCAATTTTTCCACTGCTGCCACGCCCACTGCATTGTTCATATTGGATCTCGGTTGGTGGGTCAGCCAGCTGCCACTTTCAGCCAGGAGTCTGATCTCATTGTCCGAAAGATGAATACCGTGTGCCAGTATGCTCCGCTCGCTCAGGATTTGTTTGTCCCAAAATCGCTCTACCACCCGCTTGCCGTACTTCGCCAGCGAATCTTCTTGGTCAACCATCCCCTCAGCGGCGTGTACATGAAAGCCAACTCTGTTTCCATTCGCCTCGACACATTTATCTAGCGTCTCATCCGAAACGGTCAGACTGGCGTGTAAGCCAAAGTGGGCTTTGACCATAGGGTCGATCTCACCCGTCTCTACCCGGCTGATAAAGCGGCTGTTTTCCCGGATACCTGCCAGGGCACGCTCTTCACCGTCACGGTCAGTGACTTCGTAACATAACGCTGAGCGCAAGCCAGACTGCCTGACGGCTTCATAGACCACATCCAGCGAGCCATCGATGAAATTCGGTGAGGCATGGTGGTCAATGACGGTCGTTGTGCCGTATTTAATGGCATCGATCAAGAGCGTCAGGGCAGAATAGCGCGTGCCTTCTTCATCCAGAGCCTTGTCAAGTTTCCACCAGAGTTTTTCAAGGATCTGCTGGAAATTTACCGCTGGCTCACCCGGAATCGCCATCCCACGAGAAAAAGCGCCATAAAAGTGAGTATGAGCACAGATGTTGCCCGGCATGATCACCTGACCCTCCGCGTCCAAAACCTCGTCTTGTGGGAACCTTTCAGTCAGCCGACCTTCCGGCTCGATCGCTCTGATGATTCCGTCCTGAACAAGGATCTCATGCCTTTCCAGGATCTGGTTGGGTTCACCCCATGTCACAATGCTGCCTTTCTTAATGATCATGTTGCCTCCTTGTGGCTTTTTGGTTCAGTCAGTCAGTTGGTAAAGTTCGATCAAAACACCATTTCCAGCCTTGGGATGGATGAATGCCATCTTACGTCCTGGCAATACTTCAGCAGTCTCATTGATCAGTCGTACGCCTTTTTCTTTCAATTCTGCCAATTTCTGGTCGATATCGTCCACTTCCATGCAGAGGTGGTGCATGCCTTCACCTTTTTTCTCAAGGTACGCTGCCAGTCCGGTTTCACTGCTGGTGGGCTGCACCAGTTCAACTTCGCTGTCACCAACAGGAATGAACGCAACCCGGGAATGCTGGGATGGGACCACTTCGATATGGTCCAGGGACAAACCCAGGCTCTCTTCCCAAAATTTGAGTGATTCCTCGATATCCCGTACAACGATCGCCACGTGGTTTACTTTGGTAATCTTTGCCATCTCTCTCCTATGAATGTTTCCCTAAATAAAATTGGGGGCAACGTATTCTCCCCAAACTTTCCTCAACCGGTTACAGATCTCACCCAGCGTAAGCCTGTTTTCCACACATTCGATGATGACTGGCATCAGGTTGGCATCGCTGTTGGCAGTCTGTTCAAGTTTGTTCAACAGGGCTTCAACCATTTGGTTGTCACGCGAAGCGCGCAGTGCAGCCAGGCGTTCGTGTTGGTCTTGTTCGATCTTCGGATCAATTTTCAACGATTCCAACGATATTTCTTCATTTACCTGGAATTTATTGACACCAACCACGATGTCTTCCAGATTTTCCAGGTTGCGCTGTGCCTGGAAGGCGGCTTCCTGGATCTCATTCTGAATATAACCATTTTCAATCGCAGCCAGCGCCCCGCCAATAGCATCAATTTTGTCGATGTATTCAGAAGCTCTTTTTTCAATTTCATCGGTCAGGTATTCCACCAGGTAGGATCCCGCCAGCGGGTCAACGGAATCCGCTACGCCCGATTCATAACCAATGATTTGTTGGGTACGCAGCGCTACTTGCACCGATTTTTCCGTCGGCAGCCACAGCGCTTCGTCCATGCTGTTGGTGTGAAGTGACTGGGTCCCGCCCAATACAGCTGCCAGAGCCTGCAAAGTGACCCTGACAACGTTATTTTCAGGCTGCTGGGCGGTCAGCGTTGAACCGGCTGTTTGGGTGTGGAAGCGCAGAAGTTCCGATTTGATTTTGTTTGCGCCAAACCGTTCACGCATGATCTTGGCATACAAACGCCTGGCTGCCCTGAACTTGGCGACCTCTTCAAGAAAGTTGTTATGCGAATTGAAGAAGAAGGAAAGCTGATCGGCAAACTCATCCACATCCATACCTGACTCGATAGCTGCTTCAATGTAGGCGATCGCATTTGCCAGCGTAAAAGCAATTTCCTGAACCGCTGTGGAACCGGCTTCGCGGATGTGATAACCAGAAATGCTGATCGTATTCCAGTTGGGTACTTCCTGCCTGCAAAATTCAAAAATGTCGGTGATCAGGCGCATACTGGGTTTGGGTGGGAAGATATATGTCCCGCGGGCGATATATTCTTTCAGAATATCGTTCTGGATGGTTCCGCGTAGTGCCGTGGAAGGCACACCTTGTTTCTTCGCCACCGCAATGTACATTGCCAACAAAACAGCAGCCGGAGCATTAATAGTCATGCTTGTAGAGACTTTATCCAGCGGGATCTGGTTGAATAATGTTTCCATATCCTCGATCGATGAAATGGAAACGCCCACTTTACCCACTTCGCCAAGAGCGATTGGATCATCGGCGTCATAGCCAATTTGTGTTGGCAGGTCGAATGCCACGCTCAATCCTGTTTGTCCTTGGTCCAGTAAAAAGCGGTAGCGTTTGTTGGATTCTTCCGCGCTGGAGAAACCGGCGTACTGGCGCATCGTCCACAAGCGTCCGCGATACATGGTCGGCTGGACCCCACGGGTATAAGGGTAGGTTCCGGGAAGACCGAGTTCTTCGTATTGTTCCGGGTTGATCTGCTCAGGTGGTACAACCGCTGGGACAGAGATATTGGATGAAGTCTTAAACTGCTTTTTTCGTTCTGGGAAACGCTTGATGGCTGGATCGTAGCATTTCTCCTGCCATTCATCAAAATTAGTTTGGTCTGTCATACCTCTCCTCAAGAATAGGTTAATGGTTAACAATTTAAGTATACCTGATGGAAACCTCGAACGGTAAAAAAAGCCTCTGTCACCCATTTGTTTCTCAGCCCTCTTTTACTGTGAACCTGAGCCTCGTAAATTTTTATCATCCTGATCTTTGTAAAAGTCTGTCATCTTGAGCAAAGCGAAGGATCTTAGCATCAAAACCGTCAAGAACCTTGTAAAGCAACCATGCTGTTGAAACTAAGGCTTAGGATGAAAATCCGAATTTTTCTGCTTTACAAACCACATTTTGTGGTAACATTGACCGGCTTGGATGTTGTACCCTTCATCCACCATTAAATCACTTAGCATAGAAAGGGCTAGAAATGAAAGTTTTGTTAGTTAAGGACGTTTACAAATTAGGCCGCGCCGGCGATATCAAGAAAGTCGCCAACGGTTATGGCCGCAACTACCTCATCCCCCAGGGTTTGGCAATTCCCGCCACCGAAAGCTCCAGTAAGGTCGCCGAAGCCATCGCTAAACGAGCCACCGAACGCCGTGCTGCGCTCAATGTCGAATTGAAGAGCGTTGCCGATGTGCTCGCCAAGTTGGATCTCTTCTTCCCGGTCAAAGCCGGTGAAACTGGCAAACTCTATGGTTCAGTCTCCGCTCAAGCGATCGCCGACCGCATCAAAGCTGAAAAAGGCATCGAACTGGAACGCACCCAACTGGTCACAGAACCGATCCGTAACCTGGGCGAATACATGATCCCTGTCAACCTGACACTCGACCTGGTTCCTGAAGTTCGTGTTGTTGTTCACCGTGAAGGTGAAGTCTTCGTGCCCGCCGTTGAAGAAGAATATATCGAAATCGAAGAGACCGAAGACGATTCCACTGAAACTGAGACAACTGAAGCATAGGTCTCTGGATTGTAAAAAGGGTAGCAGCCTGCTGAGTTATTTCAGCAGGCTATTTTTTTGTTAGAATCAGCATCATGGCTTATTCAGGTTCTCAGCTTAAGAAAATCCGCCAGGAACGCAGCATCTCTCTGGAACAGATTGCTACTGCTACGCGCATCCGTTTGGCGATCTTGCAGGATTTGGAAGATGAAGAATATTCAGAGCTCAGCTCATCCACGCAAACCAAAGGTTTTCTAAAACTTTACGCCGACTTTTTAGGGTTAAAAGAAGAACTTGCGGAAGAACCTCCCATTGAATTACCAATCCCCGAAATCAAACCAGAGCTAATTGATCCAAAACCTATGGTCGAAAAGGCGAAAAAGAAAAGAAACCTTCTCACCCGACCCACCCAACCTTCTGATCAACCCTCCATTGTTCCTCAAAACGAACCTGAAGTGACAATCGAGCCCCCTGCTCCACCTCTTACAGCCGCAGAAACGCCTGAATCGAACGAAGCGTTGATGTCGATCGGTCGAGAATTAGCAGCCCGCCGTCGGTATCTCAATATCACCTGGGATGTGATCGAAGAAGAGACCCATATCCCGAAGGATCAATTGAAAAGTATCGAACGCGGCGACCTGGATGCCTTCATTAATCCCATGCAATTCAAAGGTCACCTGCAATCTTACGCCCGCTTTCTTAATCTGGACGTAGCCGGGGTCATGATCCGTTATGCGGACGCCATCCAAAAACGCAGGCTCGAGAAGAATAATGGCGTACCTCGCCAGGGCAAGACTCCCAGAATTCTTCCCAAATTCCTGGTTAATCTGAAACGGTTTTTCACCCTGGATCTTTTCTTTGGCAGCCTGATGATCCTGGGGATTGTCGGTTTTCTCATTTGGGGCATATCCCGTATGTCATTCCCCCAGGAAGAACCCCAACTAACAGGTACTTTACCAGCCGTAGCTGAAGTTCTGCTTTCAGAGCCAACCGAGGTTGTGACCGAAAATGCGCCGACAATCGAAGCAGAAATTGAACAGATCATTCCCACCGCCACCCCCTTTTATGTGACTTCAGAAACTGATGCCAACCTCGAGATCGTCCTGCTGATCCGCCAAAATGTTTGGCTCAGGATCACTGCAGATGGCGATATGATCTTCCAGGGCAGACAATTGGCAGGTAACGTTTTAACCTATACAGGTGATGAAGAAATAGAACTGGAAACTGGAAACATTTCTGCTATTGAGATCATCTTCAACCAGCGTAGCGTTGAACCAATTTCAGAAGCTCTTGGCACACCAGCCCGGCTTTTGTTCACGACAGAAGGCATGACAGAATTATCTATACTTGACGCCGGTGAAAACCCATAGGATATCCATGAAAAGAAACACCTTTCACCTCATCAGCCTTGGCTGTGCTAAAAATCTGGTCGATTCCAACGTTCTGGCTCAACTTCTGGAAGCAGAAGGGCTCACATATTCACAATCACCCGAACAGGCTGAATTTGTTCTTGTCAATACTTGCGGGTTCATCCACGATGCTCGTCAGGAATCCCTGGATACCATCCGGGACTTCGCTGGTCTGAAAAACACCAGGCAAAAACTGATCGTGACTGGCTGCTTATCAGAGCGCTGGCGTGACAATTTGTTACAAGCCCAACCAGGCATCGACGGTCTGATCGGCACCCGCCGCCTGGAAGATATCATTCCGTTGGTTCGCAGCCTGAAAAAAGGAGTCACAGTTGGTGCCTACTTGGGTTATCCTGAACTCCAATACGCTCCCGGAGCCTCCTACACAACCATTCAAGGCGGCAGCAGCTATCTTAAAATCGCCGACGGCTGCCATCGCTCCTGTGCTTTTTGTGCCATTCCGGGCATCAAAGGCAGCCTTGTCAGCCGTCCAGTCGAAGACGTTTTGAACGATGCCCGTTTTCTCCAGGAGGTTGGTGTCAACGAGATCAATCTGATCGCTCAGGATGTTACAGCCTATGCTGCAGACCGGGGTGAAAAGGATGGCTTGTATCATCTTCTCCGCAAATTGCTGCCGGAAGTCCCGGAGGTGCCCTGGTTGCGGTTGCTCTATACCTACCCGGGTATGATCTCAGACAATCTGATCGAATTGATGGCGACCTCTGATCAACTTCTGCCTTATCTTGATATTCCTCTTCAACACGCCAGTCCGGATGTGTTGAAAAGTATGCGCCGACCTTCTGACATCGATTGGGTCAGACGTACGATCCAAACTATGCGGGACCGCATCCCAGCGCTGGTTGTGCGCACAACCCTGATCGTTGGCTTCCCAACCGAGACAGAAAAAAGTTTCGAAGAACTTTACCAGTTTGTCGGGGAAATGCAGTTTGACAACCTGGGCGTCTTTACCTATTCTCCCGAAGTGGGCACATTTGCTGAAAATCTGGGAGATCCAGTCAGCACACAAGTAAAAGAAGCCCGCCGTGAAAAACTGATGGAGCTCCAGTCACGCCTGGCTCTGCAAAAAAAGCAATCCCTCGTCGGGCAGACATTGGATCTCCTGGTGGAAGGTGTGGATGAAGAGCAAGCGGTCATTATCGGCAGAACTTATCGTGATGCCCCGGAAATCGACGGCTTGGTTGTGGCAAATGGTCGCGCTGAAGTTGGCGATATGACCTCCGTTGTAATCGAAGGTGTCGGACCGTACGATTTGTTTGGCAGCCAAGCCTGAGTTCAGGTTTTCATCCTGAATTTTCTGTCATCCGGAGCGCAAGTGAAGGATCTTGAAATGCGAAGAGTCACGTCCTTAGGCAGTCAGTTTCCTGTCCCTTGCCGAGAGTGTACAAATGAAAAACCGGAGGCAAGCTCCGGTTTTTCTCATCACAATTGTCGTAAATTCGCGAAATCCTCCCGGATCACAACAGCAGCCACTGCCAGCCCCAAAACTGCCCCCGCCACTGCCCCGATCAGGGTTCCCGCAAATCGCGGAGCATAATTAAGAACGGCAAAAGCCGCTCCTCCACCCAAAGCTGCCCCAATCAATCCCATTATGAAGGATTTGCTTAACCTTAGCTTGGATGTCAGGTGGGGGTTCAGGAGCACCAACAGCAATCCTGCCTGCAGCGAATAAGCTAAGGTGTTTGCTGCTGCAATGCCCTTCGCCTGCAATGCCGGTGAAAGCACCAGGCTCAATAATATGAAGACGACCAAGGTTGCCACAGCTCCCATAAGTGGATACTTGGGTTTTTGCAGGGCGTAGAAGCTGCGCACAAATAACTCAACCATCGAATGACCTACAATCCCAATCAGGTAAATTCGGGAAACGTCTACCACGCGGGCGGTATCCGCCGGCTCCAGACCCAAGAAAGCTTGGATGGCTGGTGTCAGCACCACACCGGCTACAATGGCAACTGGTATGGTCAGTGCCAGCATCACCTTACCGGCGCGTTCAATTTTCTCTTTCAACTCGTCAAAGCGTTCACTGCTGAAAAGTTCCGATAGTGTTGGAAGAATGGCGGTGGCGATCGAGGTGCCCAATAGTGTCTGAGGGACTTGCATGATCCACCAACCGTAGGTGAGCGCAGTCACTGAGCCCACTTCAAGCCTGGAGGCGAAATTGTCTTGCGCCATGAAAATCATTTGAATACAAAACATGCTGATCAGGCGAGGAGCCATCATGCGGAAAACCTTGCGTGTCTCCGGATCGTGAATATCAATTTTCGGGCTCCACTTGAAGTGATATTTGATCAAACCCGGCACCTGGATCAGGAGGTGCAGGGCGGCTCCAAGAATCACACCATAAACCAGTCCATCCACGCCTAACCCAAAAGCTGGCAGTGTGATACCACCAATCCTGTAACCTTCTGTCGGTGCCAGAATGAGCGCGCCAAATATCTGTCCCAGGTCATACAAGATCGGGGCGAGTGCCGGCAGGAAAAAGTGCTGGTTCGACTGCAACCCAGCCATCACCAGTCCGCTCAAAGAAAAGATAAGCGTGGAGATCAGGTTCAGGCGGAGCAATCGAACGGTTGCATCGGTTTGCGCTTCAGTGAAACCAGGTGCAATACCCAATTCATTCGTGATCAAAGGCCTTGCCAGGATCGCCACAACCACTGCCGCAATCGCCGTGATGATAAAGGCGATATTGAGAATATTCGAGAAAAGCACCCAGGCTTTGTCACGCCCTTTTTGAGTTGACACTTCCGAAAGTATCGGGATAAAGGCAATCGCCAGGGCGCCCCCCGAAATGAGCATAAAGAGCATATCAGGCAGGTTATTGGAGGCATTAAAGACATCCAGTTCAGCAGACAATCCAAATTGCCGGGAGATGATCATCTGCCGTGCCACACCCAGGATCTTATCGATCCCAAATAACACTGCCAGTAATAGTGAAACCTTGGTAAGTCGACTCAATTTTTTCATAGCGCTCCAATTAATGTTCCAATTATGCCATAAACTCTCTGTTTGAAGAGAGCGGGTCCACCGTACGACAGGGTCTCTATCGCCCTGTAAGGGTGTCTCCCGCCATCCAAGGTCTCTACGAAAACCATCGCGGTTCCATCATTGCGATAAACGGACCTGCAAATAAGGGCATGCTTTATAATTCGGGAGAAGGAAGTTATTATGCCAAAGAATCCAGGGTCTCTTTTCGTCGTAGCCACGCCCATCGGTCACCCAGCCGAGATCACCTTGCGCGCGATCGAAGTACTGTCGCAAGTCGATCTGATCATTTGCGAAGAACGAAAGGTTGCTTCCCGGTTGCTCAAAGGTTTGGAAATCTCCAAACCTCTGCTCGAACTGAACGAACACAATGAAGCCGAAATGGTGGAGCAGGTTTTATTAAAACTTCTAGATGGTCAGAACCTCGCCCTGATTTCCGATTGCGGTACGCCGGTTTTCTCAGATCCGGGTCGAAAATTGCTCGAGATCATGTACGGTTCGCAAATCCCCGTTGTGCCGATCTCCGGTCCATCTTCACTGATGACTGCTATTTCAGTTTGCCCATTCGACCTGAAGCAATTCCATTTTCTTGGCTTTCTTCCTCCCCAAACCGAGACGCGAAAACAGGTTCTTTTGCGCCACACATTCTCCCAGGTTGCTCTGATCCTGATGGATACGCCTTATCGAATGGCAAAATTACTGGAAGAAGTAGCCAACGCCTTCGGAAAAAAGCAGACCATTTTCCTGGCAACCGATTTGACCTTGCCAAGTGAGAAGATTTACATCGGAGAAGTGCAGGAAATACAGTCTAAAGTTCAGCAGCGAAAAGCCGAATTTATCCTCATCATTGAGAAAGTCCAACGGAGGCGCACATAATCCCTCCCCGCTCTCTCCAGGTACGCGACAAACAGGTAAAATTGCCGGTTTTCATGCCAGATGCGACCTACGGTTACGTGCGCAGCCTCACCAGCCAAGACCTGCGCCAGGTGGGCTTGCCCATGCTGATGATGAACGCCTTCCACCTCATGCAAAAACCTGGCTCGATTATCATCCAATCGTTGGGCGGTCTGCACAAAATGTCAAATTGGGAAGGTCCCATCATGACCGATTCCGGCGGCTTTCAGGCATATTCCCTCATCCGCCAAAACCCCAAATTCGGCAGCCTGACACCCAAAGGTATCCTCTTTCGGCCTGAAAATTCTGATCGCAAGCTTAACCTCACACCCGAAAAAAGCATCCAGCTTCAATTCGCCTACGGTTCCGACATTCTGATCTGCCTGGATGACTGCACCCACATCAATGCCAGCTACGCCGAGCAAAAACTTTCGGTGGAACGTACAATTGCCTGGGCAAAGATCGCCAAGAAGACCTACCTGCAGCAGCTTCGCTCAAGAAGTATCACAGAAAGCGAGCGTCCATTGATCTTTGGCGTGATCCAGGGAGGCGCTGAAACTGACTTGCGTAGGCAGTGCGCGGAAGCTCTTCTGGAAATCGGATTTGATGGCTTTGGCTTCGGCGGTTGGCCCCTGGATGAGAACTCCAACCTTATCACCGATATTCTTGAACTGGTCCGCTCGCTTGTTCCGCCTGAGTTCCCAATTCACGCGCTTGGTATCGGTCACCCGGAGAGCATTGTCACTTCCTACAATATTGGCTACGAGATGTTTGATAGTGCCTTACCCACTCGCGATGCCCGACATGGGCGTCTCTACCGCAAGGATGGGCTCAAACTGACCCCCTTTACGCCCCCAGGTTGGCTGAAATTCACCTACATCAATACCGAGAACTTCATTCGCGACCCTAACCCGATTGAAGAAAGCTGCGATTGCCCCTGCTGCCAGCATTACAGCCTTGGCTACCTCTACCATCTTTACAAAATGCGCGATCCATCTTATTTTCGCCTGGCCACCATGCACAACTTACGCTTCATGACCCGCGTCATCGAGGATTTGAAGGATAGCCATGTCTGAGGACGAAGAACTCGAAAATTTCGTTACAGAGGTCCAGGAAAGTACCAAGTATGCGCAACTGGATTCCGGTCTTGTCCGCCAAATAGCACTGGAAGAATGGAAAAATCAAAAGAACAGGCGGGATGCACTCAAAACGACCCGCACTCGCCTGCACCGCCTAGCAGGAGCTTTCCTGGCTCCTAAGATCCGCTACGCGAAGTGGCTTGATAATTTCTGTTCCTTGCCTCCTGAAGATGTAGAAGCCGTTAAGGAGACAAGCATACGCATGATGAAGCTGCATGCCTCAACAGAAGAACGCCTGCCCTTTCTCGACACTTTCTACCAATCTTGCCTGGCATCGATCGCACCGGTCAGTTCAGTCCTCGACCTGGCATGTGGACTTAACCCGCTTGCTATCCCCTGGATGCCGCTTCGTAAAGACTGCACCTATCTCGCGTGCGATGTGGTTAAACCCCAAATTGACTTTCTTGATAGCTTTTTTTCACTTACGGGTCAGATAGGGTCTGCTTTCACTTGTAACCTGCTTCAATCCATCCCCCAGCAAAAGGTACAGGTAGCCTTTTTGATGAAATTGCTGCCTATTCTGGACCAGGTCGACCCAGCCACTTCCTCAAATCTCCTGGATGCGCTGCAGGCGGACCATCTGCTCATCTCCTACCCTTCCAAAAGCCTCAGTGGACGCTCGAAAGGAATGAAGCAAACCTATTCCGAGCATTTTGATCGAATAACATCGGGAAGAAAGTTCAAAATCCAATGGTTCGATTTTCCCAACGAAACCGTTTACTTGCTGAGCCGATGAATACGATCACTGAGAACGAAGTCAGGAAATTGGTGGACGCGGTACAGAGTTCCCGCAAGTATCGCGAGCTGGCATTACCGGAGGATATGCTTCGGGATCTTATTGCTGTCAACCTTCCCAATTCCAGGAATATGGCTGATTTAAAGACGAGTTTTCGCAAAGCCCTGCACAATGTCATCGCCCCTTATCTTGAGGATATCGACTACGAGAAGGAAATTCAGCGATTACAGGCTGAGCGATTTAACCTGCAGCAACCGGAAAATCTCAAATCCTATTGCCTTAAAGTGATGGCAAAACATGCCTCAACGAAAGAGCGGATTCCCCACCTGCAAGCATTCTTCGACACAATTTTTAAGACCATCGGCTCGCCCAACAGCATCATGGACCTGGCTTGCGCGCTGGATCCACTCTGTCTGCCCTGGATCAGGTTGGCACCTGGTGCAAGCTTCAAAGCCTATGACATCAATGGTCCGCGTGTGCGTTATCTGCAGGCTTTCTTCGCTTTAACCTACCCAACTTATCAGGCGATCCAGCAGGACATCCTCCTCAACCCACCCGTCGAAATAGCAGATTGCGCTTTCTTTTTCAAAGAAGCCCACCGGCTGGAAAAGCGCCAGCCCGGTTCTACCCGCATTCTGCTTGAAGGAGTGAAAGCAAAAACCGTGGTGCTCAGCCTGCCTGCCGTGGATTTAAAGGGTCATCATTCCCTGGAAAATTTCCATCGTCACCTGGTAGAAAAAGCCCTGGAGGGGACCACCTGGCAGCAAGACCTGCGCCAGGTAGGCAATGAATTGCTCTTTTTCATTCACAAGGAGCCTGCCCATGAGCCCGCTTGATGAATTCACCGCTGCCCTCCAGCGCTATCGACCTTATCTGGAAGAAGCCGATTATGCCCGACTCGTGGAAGAGTCCGATCAAATTGCCCCGTCGGCAGTCCGGTTGAACTTGCTAAAATCCGAAATTATTCCCATGGAGCGCTTAAGCTACCTGAGTGAGAGATATTCCTGGATCACAAAGACGCTTCCTTACTCTGCCGATTCAGTCCAGGTGTTCGATTCAAAAGTTTTTCCAAGCCAAACTCGCGAATTTCAGCTGGGTCAATATTACCTGCAGGATGCTGCTTCGATTTTGCCGGTATCGCTTTTCAGCAAATCGAACAAGCCGTTGATCAAGCTGGATATGGCAGCCTCTCCTGGCGGGAAAACCACCCAAATGATTGATGCAGGGTTAGATCGAGATTTCGTGATCGCCAACGATTCCGCTGCTTCTCGTTTGTCCGCACTCCGCACCGTTTTACAGACCTGGGGAGCTGTCAATTATGCCATCACTAATTATCCCGGTGAACGCTGGGGCGACTGGTTCCCTGAAACCTTTGACCAGATTTTACTAGACGCGCCTTGCAGCATGCAGAGTTTGAGGGTATCTTCCAGTCACCCTCACCGCCCAATCACAGAGGATGAACGCGGGCGTCTTGCCAACCGGCAGCAAGCACTCCTTTTTTCTGCAGCCAAAGCCCTGAAAACCGGGGGAGAATTGGTCTATTCCACCTGCACGCTTGCACCGGAAGAGGACGAAGCGGTCGTCTCTGCCCTGCTTGAGACCTATCCAAACGCTTTCCACATCGATCCTGCTCCTGCCCGCCGGTACCAGGTTTCGGGCTTGCTCGAGTTTGAAGGTCAAAAATTCCATCCTGATTTAGTTCATTCCCTCCGCATTTGGCCCTTTGTTTTCCAGACCAACGGATTTTTCGCCGTCAAGTTGATCAAAGACAAACCTATTTATGCGGATCAAAGCCAACCGCCGACCCGCGTTTTTGATGCCACCGGGTTCAAACCCTTGTCTGCAAAACTATCCCAGGAGCTGGAAGACACTATCTCAGAGACCTATGGTTTCCATTTCACATCTCTTCTTGAAGAGCTTGCCTTGGTGCCTATGCGCAAAATGGAGAATATCCAGCTTATTCCTCAGGTTTATCTGGATAAATTCTCCACCCTGCCCTATAACGCCATCGGGATGCCTTTGGGTCGCTTCATTCGGG
>ENA-UOXR01000806-UOXR01000806.1-bioreactor-metagenome-genome-assembly--contig:-NODE-806-length-36201-cov-6.388729_pt1 | contig 36201 bp, 16 predicted proteins | sample MGYA00238164_ERZ764825 | MGnify/ENA primary metagenome ERZ764825 (study PRJEB28920, sample SAMN05720171) | bioreactor metagenome | isolation source: Anaerobic biogas reactor | place: USA:Washington... | reverse complement strand
CCTTCGCCGCCTTCGCGGACGCGCACGGGACCTTCGGTCATCAGCAGCACCGGCGTGGGATCCGTCACGGAAAACGACCGGATCACATCCGGCGCCGGCTCCCAGTTGCCATCGCCCGGCTGCGAGGCCATCACGCTGACTTCGCCCGCCCCGGTAAAGCTCAGCGTCCGGTCGTTGAGCACCGCGGGACCGGCCACCACCGAAAACTCCACCGGAAGGCCGCTGGACGCCGTGGCCGTCAGCTCGACAACGTCGCCGATCTCCTGTTCGGCAATGTCCGGGAAATCAATCGCTTGCGGAGCGGGCAGAATTTCCAGCGTGCCGCCGGCGTAACCTTCGAAATTCTCATCGCCCGGGTAGGCTTCCACGGTATAGGTTCCCGCCTGCACGGGCGGCTCGGTGCTGCTGGAACGGCGGAAATAACCGCCGCCTGGCAGATAGGTCACCACCACGGGCAGTTCATCGGGGTTCGTCTCGACCGCCACCTCTTTGGGCCCGCCGTCATACACCTGGGTCAGATTCTCCAGCTCGATCTGCGCCGGCGCCCGGGCCACTTGCAGGGAGGCCGTCGCCGAGCCTTCGTAGCGGTCGTCCTCCACCGTCGCCGTCACGGCGTACACGCCCGCGTTGACGGGAGCTTCGGCCAACCCGTTGTAGGTCACGGCCACCACCAGTCCCGCCGGTTCCGTCTCCGCCGTCACGGTGTGCGCGGCACCGTCGTACACCTGCGCCAGGCCGGACAGCGTCACGGACGCGGGGGCCTTGGCCACACCGAACGAGCGCGCGACGTCGGCTGCCGGCTGCCAATTCGCGTCGCCCGCCTGGGAGGCGGTCACCGTCACGTCGCCCGCGCCGGTGAACGTCAGCACGTTGCCGTCCAGGATCGCGGGGCCGGCCGCCACGGAAAAGGCCACCGGAAGGCCGCTCGACGCCGTCGCGGACAGTTCCACGACATCCGGGACCAGGCCGTCGTTCAATGCGGCAAATTCAATCGTCTGGCCGGCCCGGGCCACCGTCAAAACACCCGTGACCGCGCCGAACCAGCCCGGCTCCGTCACGGTCGCCGCCACGTCGTACGTGCCGGCCTGAACAGGCGCGTCTGCCGACCCGTCATAGGAAACCCTCACGGACAGTCCCTCCGGGACGGTCAGCGCGGTCACCGCGCGCGGACCGCCGTCGTACACCTGATCGAGGTTCAACAGCTCGATCTCCGCGGCCAGCGGCCCGGTCGGATCCACGGTGTACGTGACCGTCCGCTGGTTGTTGCCGTCGCTTTTTTCCTCGGCGGCGTCATCCGCATCCACGAACGCCCGCACGTGATGCGTGCCCGTCTTGGTCTCCGCCGTCAGCGAGAACGTCAGCGCGCGCGATTCCCCGACCGCCAGGATTCCCGCGGCCTGCTCGGCATCGCCCGCCTCGCCAGGCTTCGCGTTGCCGGGCTTGGAGGCCCACATCCGCACCACGCCGGCGTCGCCGGGAATATCGCCCTGATTCAAAAGGGTGACCGTCGCGAAGAAGGTGCCGCCCGCCGGAGGGGCTGCCGGGATCAGTTCCAGGGATTCCACCACGAAATCAGGTTTCATCCAGGTCGGCGGCGCGTCAATCGTATAGACTGCCGTCAACTGGTTGTTGCCGTCGCTTTTTTCCTTGGTGACCCCGTCGGCATCGACAAAGGCTCGGGCGTGAAAGGTGCCGGATTCATCCGGGGCCGTCAGCGTAAACGTCAGTTCGCGCGTCTCGCCAACCTCCAGCGTTCCAATGACCTGTTCGGCATCGCCCGCTTCGCCGGCCTTGGCTGTCTTGGATTTTGACGCCCACATCCGCACCACGCCGGCGTCTCCCGGAATGTCGCCTTGGTTCACGATCGTCACGGTGGCGGTGAATTCGCTGCCGGCAGAAGGAGCGGCCGGATCCAGCACCACGGAAGAAACCACAAAATCGGGCTTCATCCAACCCGGGGTCTGGCCCTGTGCCGCTGCCGCCAGCAAGCAGAATCCGGCCGCCATCGCCAGAATTCTATATGCTCTGCTGTTCGTCATGTTGCACACCTTCCTCAATCTTTGGTGAACAAGATGACAAACGTTGGTTAAATCCATATTCGGGAGACGTTAAAACTATGTTAATTCATTCTCCTTAATTGTATTACAATATTTTAATGTTTCGATTAGTATACTGTTATGCCACTAATATGATTTCAGGGCCGGACCAGCGAATTTCCCAATATAATCAAGGGGTTTATCGTTTTCCGGGACAGTAAAAAGCCAGGCGGCCCGGATGCGCCGCCTGGCGGATTCCATGAGGCTGTACTGGGGGCTATTCGCCCAGGTTCGTCCAGATCTCCAGCACGCGCGGCACGGCATCCGTGCCGTCATCCGGGAAGACCACCCACAGGAAGTTCAGGTCCACGGGATGCTGCTCCAGATCCTCCGGCAGCGGAGCCCACTCCTGCGCGTCCAGACTGGTGAAGATCTGCGCGTCGGCCAGCGAGGCCTCGTCCACATCCACCATCAGCGACGACAGCTCCAGCGTCGGAGCGTATTCCACGACGACATAGCCGCCGCCGGTCTGCCGGCCGACCCATGCGGTCTGCGGGTCGCCATCCACCGCCAGCCAGCCGCTCTCGTCTTCCGGCCCATCGCTGGTCAGCACCGACACCGGCAGGCTGTCCAAGGCGGCGGCGCGGGACTTGCCGGTTCCGCCCGGTTCCGGACGCGTTCCGTACACTTCCAGTTCGGCGAGGCATACATAGCTGTTCGCCGAATTGGTCAGGCCCGTGAACCGCAGATAGCGGATGGAGGCGTCCGCCACGCTCCAGTTGTCCCAGCCCTGGCGGTCGGCTCCGCTGGCATCGGCCAGCAGCGACCAGCTATCGCCGTCGGTGGAAGACTCGATCGTGTAGCGATGGACCCGGTACACCCAGTCCCAGTTCAGCAGGCGCACGCGCGACACCGTCATGACCGCGCCCAGATCGAGCACCAGACTTCCCGGCGGCTCTTCGGTCCATACCGTGTAGCCGTAGTTGGCGCTGGAATTGAATTCGCCGTCGATCATCCGCGGCAGCAGGTTGGCCTTGGTCCCCGAGATCGTCGCGCCGCCGGAGGCCAGCGCCAGGTTCTCGGCGATGTCGTCGTCCAGTGCCGTCGCTTCGATGAAGGCATCGGCGTAGCCGGACGCGGAAATGCGGAACGTGGCGGTCTCCTCCGTGCTGTTTTCATCGGCCGGCGCCGACAGCACCACGGCCTGCCAGACGTCCCAGTTCGAGGCCTTGAAGCCCCGGACCGCGCCCGCCGACACCGTCAGCGACTCGTCGCCGGACACCCGGCTGATCGTCACCGCCACGTTGCCCGTCGGCGCCGCCGGCAGCCGCACGAAGAACCGGCCCGTCCCGCCTTCGCGAACATGCACCGTGGCCTTGGACAGTTCTACGGAATCCAGCGGATCGCGCGTGCCGTACACCTCCAGCTCGGAGATCACCACGCAGTGGTTCGCCGAATTCGACACGCCCGTGAACCGCAGGTAGCGGAACGACACGCTGTCCACGATCCAGTCGTCCCATCCCTGGCGGTCCTCGTCGCTGGCATCCGCCAGCAGCGACCAGCTCTGGCCGTCCGTCGAACACTCCATCTGGTAGCGGTGCACCCGATGGACCCAGTTCCAGTTCAGCAGGCGGATGCGCGTCACCGTCACGGGCGACTGCAGGTCCAGCGTGATCGCGCCGGCCGGCTCGTTCGTCCAGATCGTAAAGCCGTAGTTGGTGCTGACCGTATGCAGACCGTCGATCAGCTGGGAGGTCCGGCTGGCCCCGCCGGCGCCGGAGATCGTCGATCCGGCGGATGCCAGGGCCAGGTTCTCCCCGATCTCATCGTCCAGGATGGTCGCCTCCACGAACTGGTCCGGCACACCCGGCGACGAAATCCGGAACACGGCCGTCTCGCCGATGGCGTTTTCGTCCTCGGAGGCCGCCAGGACCACCGCCTGCCAGCCGTCCCAGTTGGACGCCCGGAACGTGCGGACCGCGCCGCCCTGGATCGTGATGTTCGTGCTGCCGGACTCCCGTTCGACGTTCAGGACCACGGTGCCGTCTGGCTCCTTGTCCAGCCGCAGGAAGAACCGGCCTTCGCCGCCTTCCCGCACGTTGACTTCGGCCTCGGACAGCACGGCCCGGGGCAGATCGGACAGGTCGCGGGTGCCGTACACTTCGAGTTCCGAAATGGACACAGCGGCGCGATGCTCGGAACTCCACAGCCCCGTGAATCGCAAATAGCGCGCCGTCACGTCGGCCACCGCCCAGTCGTCCCAGCCCTGGCGGTCATCCTCGCTCGCATCAATCAGCGGCGACCAGGAAAGACCGTCCACCGACGATTCGATGGTGTAGCGATGGATCCGGTACACCCAGTTCCAGTTCAGCAGACGGACCCGCGACACCGTCGAGGTCACCTTCAGGTCCAGCGTCATCGTGCCCTGCGGCTCGTTGGTCCAGATCGTGAACCCGTAGTTGACGCTCGAAGCGTGCACCCCGTCAATCAGCTCGTCCGGACGGGAATTCTTTTCGGATCCCGAAATCACGCTCCCGCTCGACGCCAGGGCCAGGTTGTCGCCGATGTCGTCATCCAGCGTCGCCACCTGTACCGCCACGTCATCAAGCCCCGCCGCCGACACGGTGAACGTGGCCGTTTCGCTGTCGGCATTGACATCGTCCGGCGCGGTCAGGATCACCGCCTGCCAGACCTCCCAGTTCGTGGACTTGAACGCCCGGGCTTCGCCTCCCGCAATCGTCAGGCTCTCGTCGCCCGAGGTGCGCGCCACGTTGACGACCACATCGCCCTCCGGATCCTTGTTCAGGCGCACGAAGAAGCGGCCTTCGCCGTTTTCGCGGACATTGACGCTGAACGGACTCACCTCGATGCGCAGATGCAGCAGCGTCGTCACGCTCGCCGTCTCGGAATTTTCGCTCGGGCAGCCGCCCTCGCCTTCCGCGCGCACGCGGAAGTAGTAGGTGGTGCCTTCGTCCAGCCCGCTCACCTCCTGGCTGGTGCCGGCCACGCCGAGGTTCTGGTAGCCCGGCACGAAAGACGGCAGGACATCGCCGGTGCATGTGTGGGCGCCGGGTGTCATGTCCGCCGCGTTCACCGTCGTCTCCGGAATCGTCCAATCCTTGTCCGACCAGACGGTGCGGGGCTCGGCCTCGGCGGCATTGCGCACCGCGTGCTTGTCCAGATACTCCCAGGCCTGGCCCGTGCCGTCCTGGTCGATCACGCCATACGCATCCACGACGGTGCCCATCGTTGTGCCGTCGCCGCCCTGCACCAGGAAATAGCCGTCGTTGCCGTTGCCGGAAATGGTGCCGGAATACTGGTCCGCGGCCGTTCCGAACGTGCCTTCGTAGGTGCTCTGGCTGTACGCCACGACAAACGTCCCGCCCGCGGCCACCGTGCCGGCCAGCTGGACGCAGGCCCAGGTGCCGCCGTTGGCCTGCCGCCAGAGATACCACGTCGCGGCGCCGAAATCGATGGTCTCGCCCGTGGCGTTGTACAGCTCCACGAACTTGGCGTTGGCCACATCCAGCGGATCCGCCACTTCGGAAATGAACAGCCCGCCGTTGCCGGAAGTCTGGAACTCCGGCTCCGTGCTGACATCCAGCCGGTAGCCGGTTGCGCCGTCCACCGCCGCCCAGCTGGCGAGGAAGTTCGTATAGCCGGCCACGGCATCCAGCCCGGTCGGGACGGCCGGCGCGCAGCTGGCCGTCGCGGCCTGGGCGACGACACCCGCCGAATAGTAGTCGTTGTTCACCGAGTAGAACTTGAAGTCATAGGTCGAATCATCCGCCAGCCCGGAAGCCGTCGCCGCGGTGCCGGAGCCCGCGTAGATGACGGTGCCGGCGCCGAGGGAGTCGCTGACCGAATAGGCCGCGCCCTGGGTCGGCTCGGTCCAGGCGTCGCCCGCGAGCTTCGCCACCACCATCACGTCGTGGCTCTGCGCATTCAACGCCCATTCCAGATCGATCTCGCTGGTCGGCGACGTCGTGCTCTGCGTCGCCGTCTGGCCGGTCGGATCGTTGATCTCGCTGACCGTCACCGTCAGCGTCGCCCCTGCGCCGGTGGCCCCCATGTCCGCCCAGTCCGTGCTGGACGCCGTGTACCAGAAGTCCGTGCCGTGTTCGGCCCCGTAGTCCATTTGGAAGCCCCAGTACCAGGTGCCCGCCTGGCCGAACACGCCGGAATCCACGGTCTTGTGCTCGGCATCGGTGAAGGCCGTCCAGTCGCTGGCGGTGCCGCCGGCGAGATCGGCGCTGTCAAAGCTCAGCCAGAGGCGGGCCGCGCCCCAGTTCGCTTCCAGCGTGCCCCACGAATCAAAACCGAACGTCTGGGCGGAATCGCCCAGGAAGATCGTCGCCGGGGCCTCCGGCGAACCGCCGCTGGTGTTGCGGGCCTGCGGCAGGATCACCTCTTCCTCCAGGGTCGTCACCGAGGCCGTCGCGGAGTTTTCGCTCACGCAGGCCTCGGCGCTTTCGGCGCGCACCCGGAAGTAATAGGTGGTGTTGTCCACCAGGCCGGTCACCGCCGCGCCGGTCACGTTGCCCACCGACCGGTCTTCGTACCCGGCGACATAGGCCGGCGGATCCCCGGCGGCCACGCCCGCATAGAAGTTGTCGTACTGGAAGGTGGCGCCGCTGTACGTCCGGATTTCATAGAACAGGACGTTTTCGCCGCTCTGCGGGACCACGTGATAGGTCGCCTTGGTCCATTCCGCGGCATCCGCCAGGTACGTGGTCGGCTGCAGGCTGTCCCCGGACACCTGTCCGCCCTGGGTCCAGCTCGCCCAGATCCGCGCATTGCCCGTGCCCTTGTAGTAGAAGCTGATCTCGAATTCGGTGACGCCGTCGCCCGTCAGGGTGACGTTCTGCGTCAGGTCCCGCGTGGAGGTCGCCGTGATCGCCACGTGATAGGTCCCCTCGTAAGGATCGGTCGCCGACACCGCATACTCGGTTTCGAACTTGTCCCAGCCCGTGCTGTCGCCGGACTCGAAGCCGGCGTTGACCATCTGGTTGTCGGCGTCCGCGCCGAATTCCGTGGTGCTGACGTCGAGGCGGTAATCCGCCGCGCCGGCCACGGCATCCCACGCCGCCGTGAAGCTGGTTTCGTTGGTTTCGCTGGCATGCAGCCCGGCGGGGGCCTCCGGCTCGCAGCCGGCGGTTTCCGCCTGCGCCGTCACGCCCGCGGAATAGTAGCCGTTGTTTTCCGAGTAGAACTTGAAGTCATACACCGTCTCCGCATCGAGGCCGCTGGCCGTCGCGGACGTCGCGGAACCGACGTACACCACCGTGCCGTCGCCCAGCGGATCCGCCGCCGAATACGTGGTCCCCTGCACGGGTTCCGTCCACGAACCCGTGGCCGGCTTCACCACCACCATCACGTTGTGGCCCTGCGCATCCTGCGTCCAGCCCAGATCGATTTCATCCATCGGATCGCCCGCGCCCGCTTCCGCCGTCTGCCCGGACGGATCGCCGAGCGCGCTGACCGCAAAATAGGCCGAGGTCAGATCCAGGGGGGGATACAGCGTCGAATTGCCCCACCCGGCGCCGGACTTCGATGTGAAGTCGTCTTCCGCCGCGGCCCGGGCCTGGCAGATGACGTAATGGTTCGCAACCGAGGTAAACTGCGTCCCGCTCAGGTTCCGGCGCACGCGCTTGTTGGGATAATCGCCGTCCTCGTACCAGCCCGCCTCGCCCCAGGTGTAATCCGTCCCCTCGGTGCTGGTGCCCACGCCGACCTGCGCATAGTTCCACGTCTCCTGGCCGATTTCGAAGTTCACGAAAAACTCGCCCAGGGTGTCGCCCAGATAATAGCTCCCCATCGGGGTCCCGGCGCTCATCGGACTGATCCAGATCCCCGTCGGCGCCGCCGTCGTGGACTCGCCGGCCGCCGCCCCGAACGCCGTCTCGACGTCCTCTCCGTTGCGAGCCTTGACCTGGAAGCCGTACGCCGTCTCCGGCGACAGCCCGGTCGCCGCGGTCGTGCCCCACTCCGCCGCCGTCTGCCAGTCTTCCGCCACGCCGAACGTGCCGTCCGCCTGCAGGTAGGCGCTGTCGTTGGTCAGCTGAATCGCATACTCGGTCGCCGCGGGATTGCCGTTGGCGTTCACCGCCACGTCCAGCGTCGTCGGGGTCGGATTGTCCACCGTCGGCGCCGCCGGCACGTTGGCCAGCGTGGTGAAGCTCAGCTCGTTCGCCGCCAGAGTCGTATCCACGGAATTCACCGCATAGGCCCGGAAATAATAGACCTGATTCACGTCCAGCGACGACAGATCCACCGAATATTCGCCTGTTCCCCCGGCCGCCGCCGCGGTCGGATTGTCCGTGATCGTCACGCCGCTGCCGGTCTTGTAGACCACGCCGCGCTCGGTCACCGTGTCGCCGCCGTCATCCGTCACGTTGCCGTTGGCCGTCGCCGCCGGCGCCGATGCCGCTCGCCGCCACCGTCGTCACCGAGGGCGCCACGGGCCCGCCGCCGGTGTAGTCCGCAATGCTGAAATCATCGATCAGGATGCGCTCGCCCGCCGTCTGCTGCACGCGGACAATGATGTTGTCGCTCGCGCTGTTCAGGTCATAGGTGAATTCCTGGTAGGTCAGGGTCGAGCTGATCGTCGACGAAATGTCCGTGAAGCCCGCGCCGTCCACGTTGACCTGGACCTTGAACTGCTCCTGCGGGCTGTTGTCCCAGCCCCGGTACCAGAACGAAATCGTGCCCACGCCGCCGTCCTTGCCGTTGCCGTCGTCCCCCTGGTACTGCAGATAGTTGGCGGATCCGCTCGAGGCCAGCCGCGCGCAGGAGCCGGACCGCGCGCTGCCGCTGCGCAGTCCGCTGTTGATGCGCCAGCCCGACGAGGTCTGGTCCGCGTAGGACGTGCCGAACAGCGAATCGAACGACTCGCTGACCGCCGCCTCGGCCGCCAGCGGCAACAGAACCCAGCATAACCCTGCCGCCACAACCCATTTCCACCCGCTTGCACGTTTCGTCTTCATATGCCGACCCTTTGCGTTGAAGGAACCGATCCGGCTGTCCGGGAAAAGAACCCAACCTTTCCCATGTGACGCCGGAAGACAGTCCCACGAATAGGCGGATTATCCCCCGCCCCTTGCCTGCCCCGCAATGGATTTAATGTTCGTTTTTGGTTAAGATGCCGGTCTCTTCCGCGTCCGGCCGGCACCGGCGCCGGGATGGAATGGGTTATCGGAAATGCCCGGGCGGTACGCCCCCCCCTGCTCGATGGCCAGCCGGCCCCGCTACGGATAAATCCCGCGCAGTGTCGCCGCCTTGGCCACGCGGCTGATCGCCAGCATCTGCGCCGCGGTGCGCAGATCGCATTTCTCCCGCGCCGCCACATCCGTCACATCGTTGAACGCGCGCATCATCAGCCGGTCCAGGCTGCGGTTCACGACTTCCTCGTCCCAAAAGTTCGCCTGCAAGTCCTGCACCCACTCGAAATAGGATACCGTTACGCCGCCCGCGTTGGCCAGAATGTCCGGCACCACCACCACCCCCGCCTTCGCCAGAATCTCGTCCGCCTCCGGCGTCGTCGGCCCGTTCGCGCCTTCCACGATGATCTTCGCCTTCACCGCCCCCGCGTTGTCCGCCGTGATCTGGTTCTCCAGCGCGCACGGCGCCAGGATGTCCGCCGGCATCGCCAGCAGCCGCGCGTTGGCCGCATCGTGCCCCTCCATGTATTCCCCCCCGCCGAACCCCTTGATCTGGCGGTCTGCGCTTTTCTGCACGTGCGCCAGCAGCGCCGGAATGTCCAGCCCCCGCGGATTGAACAGCCCGCCGCCCACATCCGTGACCCCCGTGATCTTGAATCCCTTGCCATGCAGGAACTTTGCCGCCGATCTGCCCACGTTGCCGAACCCCTGGATCGCCACCGTGCTCTGCGCCGGATGCAGCCCCAGCCGTTCCGCCGCCGCCATCATCACCGTCGCCACCCCGCGCCCCGTCGCTTCCGCCCGCCCTTCGCTGCCCCCGATCTCCACCGGTTTGCCCGTCACGACGCCGGGCACGGCATAGCCCACCGTCATCGAATACGTGTCCATCATCCACGACATCACCTGCGGATTCGTGTTCACGTCCGGCGCCGGAATGTCCTTCGCCGGGCCGATGATGATGGAGATCTCGCTGGTGAAGCGACGCGTCATGCGCTCGATCTCCCCCAGGCTCATCTGCGACGGGTCGCACACAATGCCCCCCTTGGCCCCGCCGTAGGGCAGCCCGATCACCGCGCACTTCCACGTCATCAGCATCGCCAGCGCCTTCACCTCGTCCAGCGTCACCGACGGATGATAGCGCACGCCCCCCTTCGTCGGCCCGCGCTCGGAATTGTGCTGCACCCGGTAGCCCTCGAACACTTCGACGTGTCCGTCATCCATCCGGATCGGCACCGACACCACCAGCGACCGCTGGCAATGGCGCATCTTGGCGTGAATGTTCGGATCCAGCCCCATCCGCTCCGCCACCCGGTCCAATTGCCGGCACGCCATGTTCCAAAAACTGAAGCGATCGCTCATGAGATATCCTCCTGCAGTTCTGATTTCTCCAGCCTACTCCCGTCCGCCTCCCGCTGGAAAGCGAAACCCGACCGCCCGCCCCGCTTTTCTCCGCCCCTCTTTCCCCGTTTCAGTTCCCCCTCTGATCCCTCTGCGTCCTCTGCGGCAACCCCGGCCTTGTCGCCCTCCGCCCTCCGACCGCCGACCACGGACCTCGAAATCCCCCCCCCGGTCTTGCGCCCGGCGCCATCCCCCGGTAGGATGCCCGGCCATGAAAACGTCTTCGTCATCCTGGATCGCCTCCGCCGTTCTCTACCAGATCAACCTGCGTTCCCTCGCCGCCCGCGAGCCGCGCAACGCCATCGAGGCCGCCACCGAAAAGCCCCTGGCCGAATCCCCTCTGGCCTATCTGACCCGCCATCTGCCCCGGCTGCGCCGCCTGGGCGTCAACACCCTGTACCTCCTGCCGCCCTATCCGATCGGACAGTTCGCCCGCAAGGGGATCGGATCGCCCTACGCCTCGCGCGATTTCACCGCCGTGGATCCCGAATACGGCACCCGCGCCGAGATCATCGGCTTCATCCGGCGCGCCCATGAACTCCGTTTCAAGGTCCTGTTCGACATCACCCCGAACCACACCGCCCGTGACCACGTGTGGATGACCGAACACCCCGAGTACTACGTCAAGGCCCCCGACGGCTCCGCGTTCTACGACTGCGACTGGTCCGACACCGCCAAGCTCGACTACACCCAGCCCGCCCTGCGCCTGGCCATGATCGAGGTGTATGACTATTGGCTGTCCATCCTCGGCCCCGGCGACGACGGCCGGCCCGACGGCATTGACGGCTTCCGCCTCGACATGGCCCATTTCATCAATGACAACTCCTTCTGGGACCAGGCCCTGCCCGTCCTGCGCGCGCGCCACCCCGGCCGCGACCTGCTGTTCATGGCCGAATGCTACGGCTTCCAGAACAACCTCGGCCTCTTCGCCCGCGGCATGGACGCCGCCTACGACGATGACTTCTACAAGCTGGGCCAGTACGCCTACGCCGTGGACGAGGAAGGCTCCTCCCGCCTGCGGCTCTCCGAAGACGCCCACCACAACCACGACTTCCATCCCGTCCTGGACGCCTGGCAGGACGGCGGCATCGCCGCCGCCGCCGGGCGCATCCTGATGCAGTACGAAGAGGCCGCTCCCCGGTTCGCCGGCCCGCGCTACGCCGCCCGCTACACCGACAACCACGACGAAGGCCGCGGCCTCTACCGCTTCGGTCCCGGCGCCTTCCGCGCCCTCAATCTCCTCGCCTTCCTCTCCCCCCGCGCCCTCCCCTTCCTGCTCACCGGGCAGGAATTCGGCGCCGTCAACCGCCCGTCTATCCACGCCCGCTGCCAGCCCTGCGACAAGGGACGGCGCCTGCTCTCCGCCGACGGCCGGGAATTCCGCCAGGAAGGCGTCGAGTTCGAAGGCAACCTCTTCGCCCGCGGATTCGAGGAACGCCGGCACTGGCGGGAATTCTTCCGCGACCTGATCGCCCTGCGCCGGAAACACCGCCCCCTGGTGGACGGCGCCTGCGCGCTGACCGACCCCGGCGAGGACGCCCCGCCCCACGAACGCACCGTCGTCGCCTTCGACCGCACCCTCGGCCGCCGCCTGATCCGCTGCGCCGTCAATCTCGGCGACCAGCCCCGGCGGCTCGAACGCGCCCCCCACCTCTTCGCCGGGCCGGTCCTGTACGGCGAACTCGGCCCCGGCGGCGTCCTGCCGCCCTTCGGCGCCTGCGTCGTCCAGGTGTCGTAGGAGAAGAATTCAGGATTCAGGATTGGATGGCTTCCCGTTCTGAATCCCGGCTCCTGATCCCTGAATCCTTCTTCCCTGGGATATTCCTTGTTGGACCGTGGACATTCGGGCATCATTTCCACCCATGAGAATCCTCCTTTGCAACGACGACGGCATCCACGCCCCTGGCATCCACGCCCTCCACGACGCGGTGAAAGACCTCGGGGACGTCCTCGTTGTCGCCCCCGACGGCGAGCGCTCCGCCATCAGCCACGGCATCACCCTGACCCAGCCCCTGCACACGCGCTCCTGGCCCCCCGGCGGCCCGCCCTTCGGCACCGCCGTCAGCGGCACCCCCGCCGACTGCGTCAAGCTGGCCGTCAGCCTCCTGCTCGACCCCAAGCCCGATCTCATTCTCAGCGGCATCAATCTCGGCCCCAACGCCGGCATCAGCGTGCTGTATTCCGGCACCGTGTCCGCCGCCACCGAAGGCCCCATCATGGGCATCCCCTCCATCGCCCTTTCCCTGGACACCTTCACCGATCCGGACTGGGACGCCGCCGCCCGCGTCAGCCGCGCCCTGGTCGAACAGGTCGTCCGCGGCACCCTCGCCATCGCGCCGGGCATCTTCTGGAACGTCAACATCCCCAACCGCCCCTACGACCAGCTCGCCGGCCTGCGCATCACCCGCATGGGCTCCTCCCGCTTTGTCGAAAAATACGAGCGCCGCGAAGATCCCTGGGGCCATCCCTACTACTGGATGACCGGCGAACTGTTCGAAAACGGCGACATGAGCGGCACCGATCTCGAAGCCCTGCGCGAAGGCTTCGTCTCCCTGTCGCCCATCGGCCTCGACCATACCGAGCACACCGCCATCCAAGCCCTCGCCGCCCGTCCCCCGGAACTGCCGAAGTAGAGGCCGGAAGACAGAGGTCAGAGGCCAGAGGTCAGAATCCAATCTATCCCCTTTCCTCTGCGGACTAGCGCCCCCCCCTGCCCCCCCCCGTTTCCTTTCGTGTGATTCGTAGTTGATCCGGCTCGGTTGTTCCCCGTTTTCTCTTTTCATGAGTTCATGAGTTCTGATTAGATGTTTTCGTGCTCATCGACTTCCATACCCACGCCTTCGAGGATTCCCTCGCGGCCAAGGCCATTCCGTTCCTCGAGGCCGAGGGCGACTGCAAGGCCCACACCGACGGCCGGGCGTCATCGCTGATCGCCTCCATGGACCGGGCGGGCATCGACCGTTCCGTCGTCTGCCCCATTGCCACCAAGCCCTCCCATTTCGACGGCATCCGCCGCTGGGCGCGCGACGTCCGGCGGGAGCAGCCCCGCCTCGAGATGCTGCTGTCCATCCATCCCGACGATACCGACGCCCTGGCACACGTGGACGAGACCGCCGCCGAGGGCTTCAAGGGCCTCAAGTTCCATCCCTACTACCAGCATTTCACCCTCGACGACGAACGCCTCTTCCCCCTCTACGAACGCATCGCCGCCCGCGGCCTCTTCGCCGTCTTCCATACCGGCTTCGACATTGCCTATCCCCCGGAACGCGTCTGCGATCCCGTCCGCGTCCGCCGCGTCATCGACACCTTTCCCACGCTGAAATTCGTCGCCACCCACCTCGGCGGCTGGCGCGACTGGGACAACGCGCGCACCTATCTCATCGGACAGCCTGTCTATATCGAGACCTCCTACTGCCTGCACGAAATGCCCGCGGCGGAAGCCCGCGCGATGATCCTCGACCACGACCCCGGCCGGATCCTCTTCGGCACCGACAGCCCCTGGGCCGACCAGGCCGATGAACTCGCCCGCTGGCGCGCCCTCAGCCTCCCCGGCGACCTCCTCGCCGCCGCCCTCGGCGGCAACGCCGAACGCCTTCTGCAGGGCTGATCCCCCCGGGATCGTTCGCCGGATCGGGCGCATCTGCGTTTCGGTGTCGCCGGAATCAGCCCTCGTAGCGCGGGGCTCCCGTCCCGCGCGGTTCCTTTCAGCCGAACGCAACAGGAGCCGCGTGCCACGAAGGCAACCGGCTGTCGGGCTGTCATCCCGAGCCTGCCTGCCTCGCCGGAGCCTTGCGCGAAGGCGGGTCGAGGGATGTTTCCCGGATTTTCGTCTTGCGCCCCGGGGGCGGGGCGGATAGGTTTCGCATGCCATCGAAAATGCCGGAGTGGCGGAATGGCAGACGCACCAGACTCAAAATCTGGCGCCTTCACGGGCGTATGGGTTCAAGTCCCTTCTCCGGTACCAGTTTGATTGTTTTCGGTTTGTTGTAGCCGGCCCCGGTGGGGCCGGAGGTTTTCGCCTCCGCACCCGCCGTTTGAAACTGCAATGGACCCGGTGATGTGATTTTGCGGAGAGGTGGCGGAGTGGCCTATCGCGCCCGCTTGGAAAGCGTGTGTACCTCAAAAGGGTACCGAGGGTTCGAATCCCTCCCTCTCCGCCATTTTCTTTGCCTCTGCCTCCCGGCCCTCTTCTGCCTCTCTCCCAATCGTAATCCCAATCTTAATCCCAATCGTAATCCCGCCCCCCCGCCCTCCTTCCTTCGATATTCGATGTTCGACCTTGAACATTCGACATTGCCCCTGGCGGGCTTGGCGATCCTCTCGGTGACCCTCTGCGGCCCTCTGTGGTTCATCGCCGGATTCTTCAGAACTCCCCGCACCCGATCCTAGCCGCCAAAGCGGCATGGCGCTGCGCTTCCTGCGTCATCCCCCTGACGGGCTTGGCGCGCTTGGCGAGAGATCATTCCCTGTCTTACCCTCGGTGTCCCTCTGCGGCAAATATTCCTCCGCATTTTCGCCTTTGGCGTGTTTCGCAGATTCTCCCGTCCCTCTTCCCCCATTCGTCCCACTCTGCAAGAGGTCGGAATTCGCTTGATTCGTAGTTGCCGGTTCGGCTGTTCCGATTCCGGGAATATCTCACGCAAAGAGCGCCAGGAACGCCAGGAGGGCTGAGCATCTCCGATGTGTCTTGGCGGCATTCGCGTCCTTGGCGAGAGACCGGCTGTTCGGCTGTCGATCCCGGCGGTCTCGGCGAGACCGCCCTACCTTTCCCGATCCCCATTCGTGTAATTCGTGTGATTCGTAGTTCGGCTGTTTCGCCGGTTTCCGGGTTATCCGGCGGATTATCCGGCGGGTTCCGAGGCGAGATGGCGCAGAAAGCGTCGGAGGGTTTCCGTTCCGGCCTGCAGAGAATCTCGTTCGATGAATTCGTCGGCGGTATGCGCCTGGGCGATGGAGCCGGGACCCCAGACCACGGTCTGGCCGCAGACGGGCGCCAGCACCCCGGCATCGCTGCACCAGGCCGCCGTTTCGCAGGCGGGTTCGACGCCGGCCGCCGCCAGCGCCGCGCCCAGCCGCCGCGGCAGGGCCGCCTGGGCATCGGTATGAAATGCCCGGCCTTCCTTGACCAGGCGGATCTCCACCCCCCCGGGCACATCGGCCAGCCGCCGGTGAAGATCCTTCAGAATGCCGTCGCAGCTTTCGCCGGGCAGAAACCGGCGGTCCACCTGGATCTCGCAGCGGTCGGGGACGATATTGATGCCTGTGCCGCCGCGGATGGTGCCCAGCGAGACGGTCGGCGGCCCCAGATCGGGATGCGTGAAGGCTTCGGCGGCGGCGGCCACGGAGGTTTCGATGGCGCGCCAGACCGCGGGCATCTTGAGGATGGCGTTGTCGCCGCGGGCCGGATCGGACCCGTGGGCGGCGCGTCCGCGGGTCGCCGCCCGGAACCAGCAGGCGCCCTTGTGGGCATGGACAATCCGACCTTCCGTCGGTTCGAGCACGATGCACTCGTCGGCGCGGATGCCCGCCGCCGCCGCTTCTTCGGCGCCCAGGTTGCCGGTTTCCTCGCCGATCGCGCCCAGCCAGACCAGGCGGACGCCGGCCGCCGAGACGGCCGCGAGCGTGTCGTCGTCCAGAGCCGCCAGGAAGGCGGCCAGCGGCCCCTTGGTGTCGCACGCGCCGCGGCCGTACAGCCGGCCGCCGTCGTCCCGCATCGCAAACGGATCGCCCTGAAAGCCGTCCACGCCGACGGTATCCAGATGCGACTCGAACAGCACGGTGCGCGGAGCGTCGTCCGGGCCGGCCGTCGCCGTCAGATTGGGTCGGCCGGGAGTGGCTTCGATCCGCCGGGTGCGGAATCTGCGGGCGGCGAACCACGGTTCCAGCCACTCCACGAGCCGCCGCTCCCCGCGGCGGCTCTCTTCGCCGTCCAGTTCGGGATTCACGCTGGGGATGGCGATCAGGTCGCGCAGCAGGTCTTCCACCGGGGGGATTGTCATCGTATGGGTCCTTTCATGTCATGCGCCCATCCACAGGCCGGCGGCGAACAGGAGGCCGAAGCCCAGGTGGAGCATGGCGATGCCTTTGACGTGGCGTTCTTCGACGGGCCCCTTCCGGACCTGCCGATACCAGAGCACGGCCCAGGGCAGCGTCAGCAGGGACAGCAGCGCGGCGGGCGGCACCTGGCCGACGGCCGCCAGCAGCGGGGTCAGGCCGTAGGCCCCCGCCAGAAACGCGCCGGCCAGCGCCCGGGCCCGGGCCGGCGGCATCTGCATGGGCAGGGTGCGCAGGCCGGCGGCGCGGTCGCTCTCCAGGTCGCGCAGGTTGTTGGTGTAGAGCAGCAGGGTCATCAGCAGGCCGGCGGGAACGCCGGCGGCAATCGTGCCCCAGGAAAAGCGTCCGGTCTGGGCCATGCCCCCGCCGAGCGTCATGCCGGCGCCCATCATCAGAAACAGCCAGACCTCGCCCAGGGCGCGATGCTTGGGGCTGCGGGGCCCCGCGCAGTAGAACAGCGCGCCGGCGAGGCCCACGGGAAACAGCCACGCCAGCCGCCAGCCGGTTTGGCTGGCCAGCCAGAGCCCCGCCAGCAGGCCGAGAAACGCGCAGAGGGCGGCTCCGCGGAAAACCCGCGCGGGCGTCATTTCGCCGTGAACCAGCACCCCGCTGCCCTCCCCGCCGCCCGGACGATCCACCCCGGAGCGGTAATCGAAATAATCGTTCCACAGGTTGGCCGCCGTGTGCACCAGCAGGCCCGCCGCCAGCGCCACGCCAAAACGCAGGCCCGAAAACACGCCGCCCGCGGCCCGCGCATGCAGTCCGCCGATCGCCACCGGGACCAGGCTGGCCGAATAGGCATAGGGACGAACGGCCTTGATCCACAGCCGGACGGTGTTCATCACCAGTCCCCCGGAAACCGCGCGCCGTCTTCTGCCCGGATCACCGCCCGCTCGATGCGCCAGCCGTCCTCGCCCTTGCGCCAGGTCAGTTCGGCCGACCCCTCCCCTTCTTCGACGCTTCCCGTCTCGGACACCAGCCGGTAGCGCGCCGTCACCCGCGTGACGATTTCTCCCCGGCGCGATGACCGTACCGCCGCCTTCGGCCCGTCCAGCTCAATCCGCGCCAGCAGGGAGCGGATCTGCGTGAAGAGCTGCACGATGTCGCGACGGCCCGTGGCGACGGGCCCGTCGTCGCCGTATTCCAGCACCGCCGCGTCGGCCAGCTGCCCGCCCAGACGGTGCGCCGACAGCCCCATCGCCACCGGCGATTCGGCTTCGGCTTTTTCCACCAGCTGCACCAGGCGCAGGGACGCGCGGCGCAGCCGGGCTTCGGCGCGGAAATACCCGTAGGCCCAGACCGCGCACACCAGGCCCAGGGCCAGCAGCATCACCCCCGGCAGCGCACGGCTGCCGCCGGGAATGCCGCGCCGGGTATCGGAGGCGGGCCGGAATTCGGTCATAATTCGCTGGTCTTTCATGGTCTGTCAGCATACAACATTGGGACAAAAGTGGAAACGGCGAAAGAACAACCATGACCTCACAACCCACCATGCCAGACTACATCGAATCCGCGCAGGCCATTCTGGAGGATATTCTCCGGCTGCTGGAATTCCAGGACGCCCGGCTGGAAGCCGCCGAGAAAGACGGCCAGATCGAGTTCCAGATCCTCACGGCCGACGCCGGCCGGCTGATCGGCCGCACGGCGCAGACGCTGGACGCCGTCCAGTTTCTGCTGAACCGCATGCTGTCGAGGAAATACGAGGACTCCCCCTATTGCGTGGTGGATACCGAACAGTACCGCGCGCGGCGGCGCGAAAAGCTGCTGGCCGATACCCAGGAGGCCCTCGAGCATGTGCGACGGACCGGCCAGTCCTGGCGCATGCCCCTGCTCAATGCCATGGACCGGCGCCTGGTCCATCAGGCCCTCAAGGACTGCCCGGACATCGAAACCTATTCCGAGGACGAGGAGCCGGACGGCCGCAAGCGCGTGGTGATCGCCCTGGTGGACATGGAACCGGCCCCCTCCGAGGAACCGCCGCCGGCCGACGAACCCGTCGCCGACGCCCCGCCGGCCTGAATCCCGCCGGCCGCGGACGGCACGAAGGCCGATGCGCCCCGCCGCGCATCCCGTCGGCTTCGCCATTGACATGCCCCCCCCGCCCCCTCACAATGCGCGCGTTCATTGACCCTGTTTCCGCCGGTTGGCGGCAAACGTCCATCACATGAAAAGGATGACTATATGAAACAGATCCCGATTTGCCTTCTGCTCAGCCTGATTCTCGGCCTGACCGCCTGCAGCCGAACCGAACCCCCCGCCCCGGAAGAGACCGCTCCGGCCGCCGAAGAGACCCTGGCCTCGCCCGAAACCCCGGCGGTGGCGGAAGCGCCGGCGCCGGTTGCCGAGGAACCGGCCGCGCCCGCCGAAGAGGCCGTTGAAGCCGCGCCCGCGGAACCCTCCAAGACCGTGGCCACCGTGGGCGACAACGCCATCACCGAAGCCCAGGTTCAGAAAATCCTGGACCTGTTCATGAAACGCTCGGCCGGCCGCCTCCCGCCCGACCAGCTCGCCGATTCCCTGCCCGCCATCCGCGAACGCATCGTGGAAGAACTGATCATGCGCCAGATCATGCTCGATGCCGTCGTCCAGGAAGGCATCAGCCTCTCCGACTCCGAATTCGCCGGCATCAAGGAAGAGCTGGCCTCCGAGCTGCCTCCCGACCTCACTATCGAGGACTACATGGAGGAGATCGGCATGACGGAAGCCGAGCTGCGCGAGCAGATGACGGTCCGCAAGATGGTCGTTTCCCGCGCCGAAGCGCTCGAAAAGCCCGGCGACGAGGAAATCCGGGCGTTTTACGACGAAAACCAGGAAGGCTTCGCCCAGGAGGAAACCGTCAGCGCATCCCATATCCTGATCAAGGTGGATCCCGCGGATGACGATGCCGCGAAGGCCGCCAAGCGCGAACGCCTCGCCGACCTGCGGCAGCAGCTGCTCGACGGCGGCGACTTCGCCGCGCTGGCCGAGGCCAATTCCGACTGCCCCAGCGGCAAGGCCGGCGGCGATCTGGGCTCTTTCGGCCGCGGCCAGATGGTCCCGGCGTTCGAAGATGCCGCCTTCTCCCAGCCCGTCGGCTCCGTCGGCGAAATCGTCGAAACCCAGTTCGGCTACCACCTGATCAAGGTGACGGAGAAAAACGAAGCGAAAACCCTGGCCTACGAGGAGGTGCGCGAACGCATCAGCGACATTCTCTACTCCCAGAAGCAGCAGGACGCCGTGGCGGCCTACGTGGAAGGCCTGCGCGAAGCCGCCGTGATCGAACGGTTTGACGAGCCGCCTTCCGAAGACACCCTCTTGCAGCTGGACAGCGAAGAGGCTCTCCCCGCCGTTGAGGCGGACGCCGCGGTCGAACCCGAGGCAGCTCCCGCCGAGGCCGAAGAAGCCCCTGCCGAAGAGACGGTCGAAGCCGCGGCGGAAGACACCGCCGAAGCGGCCGCGGAAGCGGTGGAAGACGCGGCGGTGAACCTCGAAGCCGCCGTGGAACCGGCGGAAGAAGCTGCGGAAGAAACAACGGACGTAGCCGTTGAGGCCGTCGAAGAAGCCGCTGACGCCGCGGTCGAAACCGCCGGGGACGCCGCAGAGGCGGCTCCCGAGGCATCCGGCATCATCGAAGAAGCCGCGGCCGCGGCCGAAGCCGTGGCGGAAGACGCGGGCGAGGCCTTCCAGGAGGCCGCCGAAGCCGTGACCCCCGTCGTGGAAGAAGCCATTGCGGATGCCAAGGAAGTCGCGGAACAGGCCGGCGAAGGCATCCAGGAAGGCATCGAACAGATCGGCGAACAGCTGGCCCCGGCCGCGGAAGAAGCCGTCCCGGCCGAGACCGAGGCGATCCCGACCCCCTAGCGGTTCCTTGCCCCCTCAAGGCCCGGCGCATGCCGGGCCTTTTTCATGCCCCGTCCTTCGAAAGACAGGACTCCAAGACCGGCTGTTCGATCCCGGCTCACCTGGAGGGTTCTCCCTACCTTTCCCATCCCCTATTCGTACCTTTCGCGCCTTTCGTAGTTTGGCTGTTCGACTGTTCGATCCAAAGCGGCGTGGCGCTGCGCTTCCCGCCGCACTCCATAACCGATCCCCCTCCGAATCCGTGCAATCCGCTCAATCCGTAGCCAGGCTGTTCCCGGCTGTTCGCCCCCTGCCTTCCCACTCTTCCCCATTCGTCCGGAGTCTCCAAGAGGTAGGGATTCGCTCTATTCGTAGTTGGCTGTCCCGGTTGCCCGCCTCGGCCGCCCGCATCCGGAGAGGGTGTCCCCTATTCCATTTCGACCTTCAACCCGTAGAAATAGGTTCCCAGACCGGTCGGGGCGGCGTTGGTGACGGTGTTGGTCGGGATGTCGGCGGTGATGCCGCCGATGTGCTGGGTGTAGGGTCCCATGGCATTGGTCGCCCGCCAGATGGCGTACACCCGGCCCGACACGCTCGGCCAGCGGAAGATCAGGTTGGCCGTGGCGGTCTGGTTGGTGGCGAGCGGGTCGAACGCCAGCACCGACGTCCCCTGCCCCGGATGCGTGCCGGCGACATATTCCGCCAGGTTGCTCATGCCGTCGTCGTCGTCGTCGGCATCCGGATCGCCGCTGGTGGCGCCGCCGAAATAGGTATTCTCGTAGTCATCAGGCATCCCGTCGCCGTCGCTGTCGGTCGCGCCGCTCAACTCGCCCTGGTGAATCAGCACGTCGTCCAGCCAGACCTGTCCGGCCCGGGTTGAACTGCACAGGAAATACAGGCCGAAATAGGAGGTGTCGGCATAGGTCGTGTCCGACGCCGTCCCGGCCGAGGTCATGCCGCTGAAGACGCCGGCGGTGCTGGTCTTCAGCTCCCACAGGCCCGCCGCCGTCCGGGTCACTTCCACGGCCACGGTCGTGAGGGCATCCCAATCCACGGCCGAGGCCAGGACGACCGAGTCCAACGCGCCGTCGGTCACGCGGCAGAGCTTCAGCAGGTCATCCAGCCCCGTGAGATTGATGCCCACGGCATAGCCGTCCACCGCGCTGCCCGTGAAATCGGCGTCGGACGCCGCCAGGAAGACATGGAACCGGTTGGCGCTGGAGGGGTCCCAGTTGCCGTTCTTCAGCTTGAACCGCCACGTGGTCGTGTCGGCGGACAGACTGTAGGACGGTTGAGCATAGACGTAGTTGGTCGCGGCCACGCCGGAGAGATTGTGCTTGAGCGAGCGGCTGCCCGTGATGGGCGTATCCGTGCTGTTGGCCCAGTTGCCCGCGCCATCCTGGGTCCAGCCCGTCAGGTCCCCGTCCTCGAAGTCGTCTTCGAAGATGGTGACCGGGCCGGACGATTCTTCGATATAGGTGGCCGTGAAGGCATTGGTCGTGCCGTTGGTGGTGGCCGTGGCCACGTCGGCGGGAGCGGTCCAGCCGGACACGGTGCTGAACGACACCGTATGCGCCCCGGCGGTCAGGCCGGTGGCCGTCGCGCCGCTGGCGCGCCAGGCCCCGCCGTCCACGCGCCACTGCGCCCCCGCGGACACCGCGGCGGCGGGCGCCAGCGTCACGCTCAAGGCGCTCGAAACCACGGGCGCGGTACCCTCGTCGCCCTGCAACTGGACTTCATCGAGGTAATAATAATCGCCTGCATTGGGCGAACCCGTGGCGTTGAAGAACGTCACGCGCACCTGGATCTGGGTGCGGGAATCCGCCACGGCCAGCACGTAGGGCGTGCCCTGCGGCTGACGCTCCGCATCGATGAACATGTTGTAGTCCATGCTGAGGTTGCCATAGCCATCGGCAATCTGCGTGCCCCAGACCGAGGGCGTCCAGGTCGTGCCGCCGTCGTAGCTGACCGCCACATGCAGGTCGTCGCCGCTGTCGGGCCCGTGCGCCGCGAATGGAATCGTCAGCGTCACGTTGGTGTAGCCGCTGATGTCCACGTTGTCGAACACCACAGTCGGGTTGACCGCGCCGTTCGTGGCGCCCCACAACCGCACCGCGTTTTCGCCCGACAGCACCTTGTTGGTGGCCACCGCGGCGCCCGATCCCTCGGCTGTTCCGGTCGAAACGGCGCTGTTGTCCAGGTAGATCACTCCCCAGCCCCACGGATGGACATCGAGATCGTCGAAGCCCTGCGACTTGATGCAATCCGCGCCGACCGGTTCGATTTCGTCGTAGGCCGCGCCCAGGACCGCCGCTTCGCCGGCGGACAGCGCGTAGTTGGTCGCGGCCGGCGCCGTCCAGCCGTCCACGGGACTGAATTCGATCGTATGGGTCTTGACGGACAGATCCTGGACGGTCGCGCCGCTTTCGTTCCAGGTCGCCCCGCCGTCGAGGCTCCACAGGGCCCCCGCCGCCACGGCTTCCGCCGGCGTGAGGTTCACGGTGATGGACCCCGGCAGCGCCGTGTAGCTGTAGGACCGCACGATGTTGCTGCCGGCAATGACGGTCGTGTAGGAGGTGCTCGGCTCCGTGTAACCCGTCGCTGCCCGGAAGGTGTAATACTGACGGCCGGCGAGCAGGTTGTAGGCCGTCGCCCCGCTGTCATGCCAGGTCGCGCCGCCGTCCACGCTCCAGCCCGCGCCGTTGGCCACCGCCGCCGCCGGACTCAGGTTCACCGTCAAATCGCCCACCTGCGCCACATAGGTGCCCGTTCGCGAAACCGCGCCGCCGGAAATGGTGACACTTTGATCCGCCGGGGTCGTATGGCTGGCAACATCCTTGAACGTCAGGGTGTAGGTGCCGTTCGACATACCCGAAAGCGTCGAGCCGCTCGTCCGCCAGGTGCCGCCGCCGTCCACGCTCCAGCGGCCCTCGGCCACGGCCGAAGACGGTTCCAGCGTCACGGTCAGCGAGCCCGTGGCCATCGCTTCATACGTGACGGTAAAGACATTGGTTGCAGCCGCCGTCACCACGACCGATGTCGCGGCCGGCGCGGTGTAGCCCGCCACGGGCAGGAATGTCACCTGGTAGGTGCCGGCGTTGAGGCCGGTTCGCGTGCTGCCGCTGGTGTTGGTGGTGCCGCTGACCACCCACCGCGCCGTATTGGTGACGGCCGAGGGCGAGAGGGTCACCCGGATAGCGCCGGGCGTGGCCGCATCGCTCAGGAACTGCATCGCCTTCGTCATCACCGTGGCGCGGGTCGTTTCGTTGGTGATGGTCTCGAACGGGAAACCCATCACGATGGTGCGGTAGGTGGAATTGCTGTATTGGACGATCGCGCCGCTGCTTCCCGAAGAACTCGCGCCGTACACGGCGGCCGTGACCGCCCCGCTGCCGGTGCGCAGCACGTCCGGCCAGTTGGCGGCATAGGTGTCCGGCAGCAGGTCCGTGTAGTTGAACCCGATGGATACGCCGCTCAGGAAGCCCCCGGCGGTCCCCGTCACCTGCCCCGTGCCGCCGCTGTCGGAGGCATAAACCGCGCGCAGGACGTTGGTGAAGAAATTCACATCGGCAGAAGACGACACGCCCGAACGCCCCAGATCCCACCCGATTTCCGCGCCGGAGACAAACAAGCGTCCGCCCTTGCCGAGATAATTGGTCACGGCGGCCTGCTCGGCGGAACTGAACGTTTCGTCCACGGTGGACTCCTCGCCCAGCATCCAGACGACCTTGGCATAATTCGTCAGCAGGGCCGCGGTCACCTGCGTGGAATCGGCATAGTCAAACGTCTGCCCCGCCGCCGCCAGCGCCAGGCCGTGCTCTTTGACGTAGTCGAAGCTGTTGATCATCCGCGGGCGAACCAGCGTCACGTTTCCATTGAGTCCGTTGGCGAAGTAGCGCGTGGGCGAAAGCCCCGCGTCGTTGCGCTTGAAGCCGTCCACCACCAGCACGCCGGGTTTCGCGCCGTTGGCCGTCACCCGCACGCCCGCGACGGCGGAATCGAGCGACTCGCCGCCGGCGTTGGTGGCGCAGACCCTGAAGAAGATCGTCGCACCGGCGTTCAGATTGGTCAGGACCTTGCTCGTGGTGCTGCCGCCGGAGACCGCGACCGGATTGGCGAATCCCCTGCCGTCGGTGGAGGTGTACAGAATGAAACCCTGCGGCTGGCCGCCGCTGGCGGCATTGCGCGCCGGCATCGCCCACGACACCGTGACCTGGCCGCTGCCGGAATTGACGGCCTTGAGGTTCACCGGCCTGTCGGGCGCGTTGGTGTTCACGATGCCGCTGGCATAGTAGCCGGCCAAATGTTTGATCAGGCCGCGCACGGACGACCGCGCCAGCCACTCGCGCCCGGCGGGCAGCTTCAGCACCGCGCAGTCCAGCTCGTTGTCGTGGAACGCCACCTCGTTGATGGTGGTGTCCATCTTCAGAAAGACGCTGGAGTTGTAGAGCTCGCCGTAGGCGCTGCCGTAGAGATAGCTGGTCCGCGTGCTCCAGCTCGGGATCACGCTGCCCGTGCCCGCGCGCATGTCCTCGTTGCACTGGCGGGCCAGCGCCGCCGCCAGATTCGTCTGGGCGGCGTAAAGGGACGGATAACCGGACTGGATGCGCGTGTCGTAGAGGCCGATCGCACCCCGGGAGCTTCCGGAGCCGGCGTTGGAATGGAACCCCACGTACACCCGCCGCCAGCGCGGCGCATCGTTCGACCGGCACATGTAGGCCGCCATCCGCGCCGGCTGGCCGATGTTGTCTTCCCGGTCGTCATAGCCGGCCAGATCGTAGAGAGAACTCAACATCCCCTGCCCCATGGACTTGATGACCCAGAACCGGCTCGATTCCAGATCCTGCTCGAAGCCGGAGATGCCGGCCGTGCCGCGCGACACGTTGCCGCGCCCGTTGCCGAAACGGATCGCGTCGGCAAAGACGTAGTCACCCGTGTCCCCGGCCAGCACATGGTTGCCGATGTTGACATGCCCGTTGGTGCCGGCCTCAAAGTGATAATTCCCCAGCCAGACCCAGCCGCAGCCGACGTCGCGGTGGTTCACCCGCACATCCGTCACCCCGCCGGAATGATAGACGCGGTACAGCTGGTTGGCGCGGTCGGAGCCGTGGCGGACCCACGTATAGACCGGATACCAGCCCGCTTCCGGAATGTCGGGCCGGTAGGACGCCCACGACGTCGAGCCGTTGGTATTGACCGCCGCATAGCGGTACGGCACGGCATCGCCGGCATTGCCGTAGAAGATCGTCTGCGACGAGTTGTACCACGTGCCGCCGAACGTCACCTGGCCGCTCGCCGCGGCGTTGGTGTCCATGTTGTCCAGCACCACTTCGTTGGTCTGGTAGCCCAGCGGACGGAACGGAACGACCGTCGCCCCCGCCTTCCACGCCGCCTCCGCGAACCGGTTGAGCTGATCGATGTTGCCCATGTCCTCGTTCACGCCGTACAGCAACGGGCGCTCCGGTATCCACGCCGTCAAGGCCGCGTTCGCGCCGAACCCGTGTCCGCCGCTGGTATAGACCACCACGCCCGACAGCGGCCCGGCCGGCTGTGCCGCCGCCACCTGCGGCAGGCCGGTTTCGTCCGGCGTGGCAATCGGCTCCTCGCCGCCGCCGGTCTCGCCTTCACCGCCGCCTTCCTCGCCTTCCTCGCCCCCGGCCGTTTCGCCCATCGTGCCCTTGGTCAGAATCGTGCCGTTGAAGCCCACTGCCGCGAACTGATCGTTGGCGTAGCTGATGCCGCGGATATCATTGGTCGTGCCGGAGGTTTCCGCCTCCCAGTTCAGGCCGTCGGACGACGTCCAGATCGCGCCGTTCTTGCCGGTGGCCTTGAACACGCCGGAGCAGTAGGCCGCGCGGTACAGATAGGCGCTGTTGGTGGCGAAACTCCACGTGACGGCGTCCGCCGACCGCAGGATGCGCGTGTTGCCCACGGCCACGTAGTACCCGTTGCCGTAGGTCGCGTCGGAGATCCATACCGTCGTGCCGGAGGTCCGCTGGGTCCAGTTCAAGCCGTTGGTCGAAGTCAGGATCAGGCCGCTGGCGCCCACGACCACGAACTGCGCCGTGCCCACGGGCGGCGCGTTGGTGTCGCCCGTGTCCACGAATTCCTCGCCGTAACCCACGCCCTGCAGCGACAGGGCCGTGCCTGACGCCACCGTTGACCAGGTCGCGCCGTCGGTCGAGCGCACCAGCGCGCCGTTGTCGCCGCACGCCACGTACACGCCGTTGCCGTAGGCCACGCCGCGGAACAGCGCATTCGTCGGCGACGTGCGCGACACCCAGTTGACGCCGTTGGTCGAGGTGATGATGGCGCCGCCTTCGCCGACGGCCACCCAGAGCGGGCCGTCGCCGTTCACGTTCATCAAGAGGCCGCTCTTGCCGCTGCTGCGCGCGGTCCAGTCCACGCCGTTGGTGGAGGTATAGATCGCTCCGCCCGCCCCGCCGGCCACGTGCAGGCCGCCGCGGCTGGCCACGCCGTAGAAATTCCCCGCGTGGGCCGAGGTCTGCGCCACCCACGGCGAAGTTGCCGACGAGCCTCCGGTATCGCCGCCGCCCGGATCGCCCGGCTCTTCGGCATCCGCGCCGAATTTGTCGTCGATCAGTTCCCACAGGGCGTTTTGGCCCGTCCCCTGCGTGAGGTTCCAGATGCCGATGCCGCCCATGTCCTTGGTGTTGGACAGGTCGTATTTCAGTCCGAGGCTGGTCGTGTCGTCGTAAAAGCACTGGTAGGCCGTGCTGTTGGACGTATAGACGTAATACGGGACGCTGGCGTTGTCGTCCCACTTCTTGCCCCACTTCGCCGCTTCCGACTCGCAGGCCCCGTAGGTCAGCGCCGCGGAATACGAACTGCCGAGGCTGGCCGCGCCGAGATTCGTACTGACGGCCGCCCAGCGCCGTCCGTAGTACGGCACCCCCAGCATCAGATTGGTTGAGCTGATGCCCTTGCCCAGATAGTAGTTCATGGAATAGTTCACCGAACACCACGAGCTGGCGCCGATCCACTGCGCGCTGCTGTACAGCGGCGCGTTGGGCCCCGGCGTCGAACTGCCGGAGTAATAATAGTCGTAGCCCATGATGATGGCATAATCCAGGCCGAAGGCGGCGTAGTTGGACACGGCGAAGTTCGCGTACCAGTCCACCGACGGCAGCGCAATGGAGACCTCGTAGTTCGTGTTTGCCGCCTTGAACCGCGTCGTCAGGTTGCTCATGAAACTCGTCATCGCCGTCGTCGCGCCCGTCCACGAGCCGACGCCTTCAAAGTCGATGTTTACGCCCATGCCCGGCCGGCCGGTCCGGTTGGTCATGGCGATCAACAGTTTGGTGATGAGATTGCTGCACGCCGTGGAATTCGTCAGCAGCCGGTGGGTGGCCGCGTCGCCGAACAGCGTCGCCGTCAGTACTACTTTCACATTGTTGGTGTAGGCCCAATCTACCAGCGGCGTATTGCTCCACGATCCCATGCTGTCGGCGTTGCCGTTCGTCGAGTTCACCGCATAGGAGAAATAGGCAATCGTCGTCAGGTTGGAATACTGGTAATTCTGGATATCCGTCATGGTGGACCAGTACGGATGCCAGCCCAGCACCCGCTTGCCGGGAGCCATGGTCTTGGGCAGCGTTTTGGGCACCGCCTCCACATCCACCGTCTTCGGCACACGGATCGGTTGGGGATCCGGATCGAAATCCGTCGGGGCTTCGCCCAGATGCGCCTCAAACGCCTCCTGGTGAGGGCTTTTCCATTCGGCCAGGTATTCCGGCACCAGAAAGGCGGCCTGCTCGGCCTCCGCCTCCGTCGCCCCCATTTCCAGCGCCGTGGCCTTCACCAGCTTCCGCGCCCGGGATAACGCCGGCGGCACCTCGGCCGCGTCCGGAATCTCCGGAATCAGCCAGTCCGGACCGGTTTCATCCCAGGTCTCCTGGGCCGACGCCCCGGCCGCCGCCAGCCAGACCAGCCCCACCACCCAAAAACGGCGCAAACCGCAAACGGTATTCATTATTTGTTTAGCGTCTCAAAGCCCCCCCGCCCCGTCAAGACAGCAACGGGGAAAAGCACGAATCGGCCGTCAGCGGGCGCCGAAGGCTTCGCGCAACCGGCGGCGGAGGGTGGTGTTGCGGCGGCGGGCTTCGGCGTTCCGGACCGCCAAAGCCACGGCTTTTTCCGTGCCCACCATGACAACCAGTTTTTTGCCCCGGGTAATCCCCGTATAGAGCAGGTTGCGCTGGAGCATGACATAGTGCTGGGTGTGCAACGGCAGCACCACGCAGGGATATTCGCTCCCCTGGCTCTTGTGCACGGTCACCGCATAGGCCGGCGTCAGTTCGTCCAGTTCCTGGAAGTCGTAGGCCACCTTGCGGTCGTCGAACCGCACCACGACCTCCTGCTCGGCGGAATCCACCTTCTCGATCCGGCCGATGTCCCCGTTGAACACGTCCTTGTCGTAGTCGTTCTCCGTCTGCATCACCCGGTCGCCTTCCCGGAAGGTCCAGCCGAACCGCTCCACCCCGTGTCCCCGCGGATTCAGCGCCGCCTGCATCGCCGCATTCAGGTTCCGCGCCCCCAGCTCCCCTTTCTGCATAGGGGTCAGAATCTGCACGTCGTTCATCGGATTGAACCGGAACCGCCGGGGAATCGCTTCGGCCACCAGTTTGAGAATCAGTTCCACGCCGCGCCCGGGCGTGTCCGCCTTCACAAAGAAAAAATCCCCCCCGCCGGCCATTCCCTCGTCCTTGCCGGGCAGTTCGGGCATCTGGCCGGAATTGACGCGATGCGCATTGCGGACGATCCGGCTGCCTTCGTCCTGGCGGAAGATCTCCGTGAGGCGGAACACGGGCAGGCGGCCGGACTCAATGATGTCGCGCAGCACGCATCCCGGGCCGACGGACGGCAGCTGGTCCACGTCGCCCACCAGCACCAGCAGCCCGTGGCGGGGCACCGCCCGGAACAGGTGCACCGCCAGTTGAATGTCAATCATGCTCGTCTCGTCCACGATCAGGACATCCGTTTCCAGGGGATTTCGGGCGTCATGCCGGAAGCGTCCCGTGCCCGGCTCGTAGGCCAGCAGGCGGTGGATGGTCTTCGCCTCCATCCCGGACAGCTCGGCCATGCGCTTGGCCGCCCGGCCCGTCGGCGCGCACAGCATCAGCCGCAGCTTTTTCGCCGCCAGCACCTTGACCAGCGACCGCACCAGCGTGGTCTTGCCCACCCCCGGACCGCCGGTAATCACCGCCACCTTGTGCCGGAACGCCCCGAAAAAGGCTTCTTTCTGGCCATCGGCCAGTTCCATGCCGAGCTGCTTCTGGACCCAGTCCACTGCCGCCGGCAGGTCAATCTTCGGGCAGGGATGCGGCCCCTTGGCGATGTCGGCCAGCCGCGCCGCCGCCTCGCGTTCGGCCAGATCCAGCGCCGCGAGGTACACCCACGCCTCGCCGTCCTCCCCCGCCCCCACCGTCAGGTTCCCGTTCTCCACCTCGATCCGCAGCGCCTCCTCCATCGTCCCCGGAGGGATTCCCAGCAGGTCGGCGGTCTTCTCCAGCAGCCCCTCGCGCGGATACGCGCAATGCCCCTGGTTCGACAGCTCCAGCAGCACATAGCCCAGCCCGGCGCGGGCGCGCAGAACCGAATCCTTTTCGATGCCCAGGCGCTCCGCGATCTGGTCGGCGATCTTGAAGCCGATGCCATGGATGTCGCGCGCCAGGCAGTAGGGATCCAGGCGCACCCTGGCGATGGCCTCTTCGCCGTAGGCCTTGTAGATGCGAAAGGCACGGCCCGTGCTCACCCCGTGGGCGAACAGAAACGTCATGATCTCGCGGATGGTTTTCTGCGCCTTCCACGATTCCTTGATCTGCTGGCGGCGCAGCTTCCCGATTCCGTCCACCCGCTCCAGCTCCGCCGAGCGGTTTTCGATCACGTCCAGCACCCCCAGGCCGAATGATTCCACCAGTTTCTTCGCATAGACCGGCCCGATGCCCTTGATCAGTCCCGACCCCAGGAACTTTTCGATGCCCGCCAGCGAGTCCGGCACCACCGCCTCCAGATGCTCCGCCTGGAACTGCCGCCCGTGCTTGCGGTCGATCGTCCACCGGCCCCGGGCCTTGATCCACTCCCCCACGGCGATCCGCGGCACCTTGCCCACCACCGCCACCATCTCGCGATGCCCCCGCGCCTTCACCTTCAGGACGCAGAACCCCGTCTCCTCGCTGTGGAAGGTGATCAGCTCGACGAGCCCTTCGAGGGTTTCGTCCTGCGGCGCGGCCATGGCTCCCGGCAACTTCATGCGCCCCAGACTACAACAAAGCCGGCCGACGGGAAATCATTTGCGGCGCCCTCCGCGCCCCTCCGCGCCAGGCCGCGGCGGCCGGGACGGGCCCCTCTCCTGCAGGCGGGATTCCGCTAGAAGGTGTACTGCAGGCCGAGGGTGAAGTCGTGTTCGGAGTAGTCGCGCAGGAAATTCACTGACAGATTGCCGATGAGGTCCACGTGCCGCCAAAGCCGCTGGCGATAGGTGCCGCCCAGTCCGACATAGGTATCCCAATCGGCTTCGGGATCGGGACCGGGATACCAGTTGCCGTCGGCTTCGGCCCGGGCCCGCAGGTTGCGATAGCGGTCCTTGTCCGCGGGGCGGGCTTTTTCGCTTTGGAGCCCCAGGCGGGCGTCGAACTGGAAGAAATAATCCTGATAGGCGCGGCGCAGGCGCAGGATGCCGCTGAAGCGCGTGTCCCAGTAGGGCGACCAGTAAAAGACGGAATCCTCGTCCATGGAATGGATGGAGGCTTCGACGCCGGCCCAGACCCCCTGGCGCGGGAACAGCTGCCAGAAGGAATTCCCCAGCAGGTGGATCATCGCATTGTCGTCGTCGTAGCTCCAGTAGCGGGCGCTGCCGCTGAGATCCCAGTTGTCCGTCACCTTCCAGAGGGCGTTCAGGCCGACGGCGTCGTAGGCGATCTTGCGGCGGGCGGAGGTCACGAGATCATGGTCATAGAGCGCGATGAGCTGCACGGCGTGATAGGGCCGCCAGGACAGGGTGGCCGAGCCCACGATCTCCTCTTCGGTGGCGGCCTCCTGCTGGAATCCGCGCTTGAGCCGGAGCGTCTTCTGCCCGAGGGTGGCCGTCAGCGTGGCGCCGTCGTTGATGCGCAGCGACAGCAGCCCGCGGACCTCCTCGACATCGGCGTCGTAGTCGTACTGATCCACGCGATTGGTCTGCACTTCGCGCGAGGTGCTGGTGGTGACGGTGGCGGAGCTGACGGTGGTCTCGCCGTTGACCGTGTCGCGGCGGGTTTCCTGGGTGGTGGCGGTGTCGTTGACCCGGACGGTGAACCAGGTGTTGGACGTGACCGTCTGCTCGATCGAGCCCTCCCGGTAGGCGATTTCGGCACTGACCCGTGAATTCAGGTTCAGGCCGCCGCGCACTTCGCCGTAGCGCTGAAGAATGTCGTCGTTGGACTGGTTTTCGCGGTAGGCGCCCGCCACGTAGAGATTGGACGGGCGGAGACGCCACTGGCGGACGGACGGGCGTTCCGCCTCGTCGGGTCCGGCGGCCGGTGCCGCATCGGGCAGCCGGTTCTGGGTGTAGGCGATCAGTTCCCGCAGCAGGCGTTCGGGGTAGCCGTCGCGCCGCATGAGTTCGATCTGCTTTTCAGCCAGATAGGGCTGGTTCATCAGGGTGGCGATCTCGGCGCGCAGGCGGCGGGCGATCATGACCGGATGGTTCGCGACGGCCTGCTCGACCACTTCCTCGGCGCTTTCGTTCCACCGGGGTTCGTAGCGCTGCACCAGATAGGGATTGTCGGCCGGCGTCGTGTAGCCGAAGCGGCCGACGGCAAACCCCGCCATGTACTGGCGCGACGCTTCGTCCAGAATGGTCCGGATGGGATTGAGCAGGCGGGCGACGTTGCTGGCCTCCTCCTGCCCGATTTCGCCATAGGGATAGGCCACCGCCATGGGCGCGCCCTTTTCCAGTTCCAGATGATCTTCGATCCGGGCGCGGCTCTCCTCGAACTCGCGCCGCACGCGCACGGTCCATTCGCGAAGGGATTCCAGCCGGTTCCGCTCGGGCACCCAGATGCGGTTGGGCAGCGGGAAAACCAGCGGCTTGGACTCCGGTCCGATCGGCTGATCGGTATTGGCATACATCAGATGACTGCCGATCTGCCACGCGCCGCTTTCGTGGGCCTGGCGGACTTCCTCCCAGGCGGCATACATCGGGGCGTTGAGTTCTTCCAGGCTGGTGATGACGAACATGCCGAACGGCACGCCCAGCTCATGGGCGACAGGCGTGCCGAGCCGGAACGAGCTGCGCAAGCCGTCGTCGAAGGTCACGGCGGCGATGAACTCGGGGCGCAGATCCTCGGAAGGCGGAAGCGTGCGCCGCTCCCCCGTGAAGGCGTAATGCAGGTGGTCCATCATGCGGGCCAGCCAAGGCTTGGGGCCGGCCCGCTCGGGCGGACGCTCGCGGGATTCCAGCCAGGCGGGAATGTCCAGCGGAGCGAGGAACGTGAACCCCGCCTGCTGCAGGGCCGTCAGATGCTCCTGCAGGCGGCGGGTCGAGGTCAGCGCCAGCCAGTCGCTTTCGGTCAGTCCGTGATACAGCAGGGTGAACACCGCCCCTTGGTTGCCGATCTCCTCCAGGCGGTCCAGGGCATCCATGGCGTTCTGATAGCGGCCGCGGGCCACTTCCAGGCGCGCACGATCGAGATGCCGGTAGGGATCCTTGGGCTGAAAGCGGTCGTACAGATCGTTCATGGCGCGTTCGGCGGCATCGAAATTCCTGGCGAGCATTTCCACTTCGAACCGGGTCCGCAGCGCCTGCTGGTTGTTGGGATTGAACTCCTTCAGAATCCGGTCGGCGGCGCGGCGCGCCCTGACCGGCTGCCGGGCCATGACCGCGAGCTGGGCGTACTGGTTCTGCCACGGGACGTAGTGCGGGGCGGTCTCGATGGCGGCTTCGTACTGCTCCAGGGCCAGATCCAGCGGCCAGCGGTCGGCATCCCGCCGGTACAGGGCGACCAGGCGCGCCGCGAGCCGCGCGTTCAGCTTGCCCCGGACCTCGTCGTCGCGCGCCGAATCCATCAGCTCCCGCAGGGATTCCACCATGTCCTCGGGACGCTGGGTCATCTCCGCCAGGTCGGCCCGCAGGAGCATCACGTCCGCGTTGTCCGGATCCTCTTCCAGAATCCGGCGGGCCTGGGCGTCGGCTTCTTCCAGCTCGCCGGCCACCATCAGGGCGCGGGCGTACTCGGTGCGGAATCCCGGATTGCCGGGCACTTCCTCCACGATCCGGGCCCAGAGCGCCAGGGCTTCCTCATAGCGCTGCAGCAGGGTATAGAGGCGGGCCAGGTCCAGCTGGACATCGAACCGGTACTCGTCCTCGGCGACCAGCTGTTCCATGTCCGCGGTGGCGGCATCGAGCCGGCCCAGGCGGAACAGATTCTGGGCGTGCCAGAAACGCACGTCGTAATTGTCGGGGTCGTAGCGCAGGGACGCTTTCAGGTAGCGGTCGGCGGCACGCCAATCGCTGCGCAGCACGGCCATCTGGGCCAGCAGGCTGTGGGCCTTGGGCGATTCCGGCCGAAGGGTGAGATACTGCTGCCAGAGCTGTTCGGCTTCATCGCTGCGGCCGGTGTTGTGATAGCACCAGCCCAGGGCTTCCCAGATGGCTTCGACCGTCGGCTGGGCCTTCAGCGCGCCCTCCAGCAGCGGGATGGCGGCGGCATAGTCCTTTTCCTGCATCAGCAAAATCGCCTGTTCCAGATCGTTGTTCTCGGACAACGCCGGACGCGGATCCGCTTCGCCCTCCTGGATCAGAAAAGGCTCCACCCCCTCCCCGCCCCGCTGGGTGGTGCGGATCAGGCGATCAATGGCCTGGGTGGTGGCCGGCTCGTAGGCGTCCGGCGCCTGCCGGGTCCAGCCGGGCAGCAGCACCAGAATCCCGCAGATGCCCAGCAGCAGGCAGACGGTTTTCGGACGGAGTCGGATCCGGCGCTGCGGCAGCCGGCGCCAGACCATCGGAGGCGGTTGATGTTTCATGGCCAGTACTCCCGGATCAGGGCCAGGGCGAGCAGGCGCGCGCCGTCGGGGGTCAGATGGATTCCGTCAGGATCACGCACCCGGATCGCGGCGGCGGTTTGCGGATCCATGATCCGGTCCGTATAGCCGCCGGTCCGCCGGTCCGCGACCAGACGGGAGAAATCATGGGCCGTCACGCCGGGCCGGCGGGCGGCTTCGGCGACAATGGCCTGGTTGACGTTTCGGGCAAAGGCATCCACCACCGAATCCCGCATGGGCGGCAACAGCAGCCAGATGATCCGTTCGCATCCGCCGGCGGCCAGGCGGTCCATGGCCTGGCCGATGCGGGCGGCGTATTCCGCGTTCCACTCCGGGGACCCGGGCGGCACCACGTCGCCCGGACCGGGCAGCTTCATCGGCTGGCGGTCGTTGGCGCCCAGCGCCACCACGGCCACCTTCGGACGATGCTCCGCGCACAGTTCATCAATTTTCCCGAGCCAGTCAAAGGCATCCAGCCGGGCCAGGCCGGTCCCGATGCCGGAGAACGATCGGGCTTCGATTCCCGGCAGGCGCGCCAGTTCCCGTTCCATGGCCTGGCCCGGCAGGCGCATCATGGAATCGCCCAGCAGCAGCACCGGACTGGCGGCGGCCGGCGTCTCCGCCCGCCCGATCGCCACCGTCAGCGCCAATCCCGTCAGCGCCAGCCATGGAGTCCCCCAAAGCCGGAGCCATCCCGCCCGGCGATGTATGCATCTGCGTTCTTTCATGACCTGTGATTGTATGCTGTATCGGATGGAATGACAAACCAGTTATGACACATTATCGGTTCAAGGCGGCCCCGATCGTCCGCGCGAGAAACGCCCGGGGCCGGTCCAGGCCCGTGGCGGCGGCGACCCGCGCCGCGGGGGCGCTGACGGCCACCCAGAACGAGCGGAGCGGCCCGAAGGGCATCTGCTCGTTGTTGCGGTGCAGCGAAACCGCATTCAATGCCAGCGCCACCAGATAAAACGCCAGCAACCCGCGCCAGGCCCGTCCCAACGGCATGCCCGGCCGCGGCGCACCGGCGGGATGTCCCGCGGATTTCAATTTGGTTTTCACTTCTGACCTCTGACTTCTGACTTCTGACCTCTGACCTCTGGCTTCTAACCTCTGGTTTCCGCCTTAAAACTGAAAATAGATAAAGGGAGCGACGCCTTCGGGACCCAGCGCCAGGATCACCGTGCACACCAGGGCGCCAGCCGCACCCAGCGCCCAGGCCGGCCGCGAGACAATCCAGCGGGCCCCCGTCCACAACCGATCGCCGTCCCACAGTTGCGTGGCCAGACCGATGACCACCATGGCCACGGCTGTCCCGCCCCACAGGGTGACGTCCGGCACCGCCCCGCGCCAGGCGGCAAGGCCGCGCAGCAGGGCGCCGGCGGTCTCCAGGTTGCCGCCGCGGAACAGAATCCACGAGAAACACACCACATGGAATATCCAAATCCGCCCCAGCCAGACGGCAAGCGGACGGAACGCTCCGCCGGACGGACGGACCCCCCGCCCGAGCCATCCGAGCACCAACCGTTCCAGGGCCAGATAGAGGCCGTGGAACGCCCCCCACAGCAGGAACGTCCAGGCCGCGCCGTGCCACAGACCGCCCAGCAGGAACGTCACCAGCAGATTCACATAGGTCCGCCCCTCCCCCCGGCGCGATCCGCCCAGGGGAATGTACAGATAGTCGCGCAGCCATG
>ENA-UOXR01000804-UOXR01000804.1-bioreactor-metagenome-genome-assembly--contig:-NODE-804-length-36221-cov-6.608997_pt1 | contig 36221 bp, 33 predicted proteins | sample MGYA00238164_ERZ764825 | MGnify/ENA primary metagenome ERZ764825 (study PRJEB28920, sample SAMN05720171) | bioreactor metagenome | isolation source: Anaerobic biogas reactor | place: USA:Washington... | reverse complement strand
GCATCACGTCGGTGAAGCTGAAGCTGGCCGTCGATTCCTGGGCGGTCACCATCGTCTTGAGCGTCGCTTTTCTTCGCATGAAGGTGTAGAAAAAACTGGTGATCGTGACCAGGCCTAACCCGCCGATCTGAATCAGGGCCAGGATGACGAGTTTACCGAACAGCGACCAATGGGTCGCGGTGTCGACGGTGACCAGGCCGGTGACACAGGTCGCGGATGTCGCCGTGAACACGGCCTGGAGCAGCCCGATGCTGCGCCCGTCCCGGCTGGCAAAGGGCAGCAGGAGCAGCGCGGATCCGATCAGGATGACCAGCAGGAACGACAGGGAGATGACGCGTCCCGGGCGGGCGTTGGCCCAGCGCAGGAACGGGCTTTGCTTGGATTTTCGGACAACGGCCATGACGACGCTCCTGTTGGATCACATCTCGGTCAGCGCACCATCTTTTTCCAGATGATGTCGTACTCGCTTTCATCGCAGACCAGCAAAATGGTGTCTTTGCTGTGCATCATGAGGTCGCCGCGCGGCATCTCGATGCTGCCGTTCTCGCGGGTGATCATGACCACCTTGCTTTTTCCGGGGAAATTGTACTGCTGCAGCGTCCTTCCGGCGGCATCCGAACGCTCCGAGAGCTTGAACTCGACGATGCGTTTGGTCGATTTCTCGATGGCGTAGGCGACGCGCATCCCGATGTAGTCGATTTCCTGCTCGATGATGTCCGCCAGGATCTGGGTGCCGGAATAGACCCGGTCGACGCCCAGCAGATGGAACATCTCGGCGTTCTTGGGGTTGTTGACCCGGGCGACGGTCCGCTTGACGTTAAAGCGGTTCTTGGCGATCTGGCAGCCGACCAGGTTGTTCTCGTCCTTGCCCGTCGCCGCGATGTAGAAATCGGCGTCTTGCAAATCGACTTCCTCGAGGACGCCGATGTTCGTGCCGTCGCCGTTGTAGACCCGAACCTCGTCAAACTCCGTGGCGATCCGCTCGCAGACCTCCTGCTGCTGCTCGACGACGGCGATGTCGTGCCGGTACGGACGCAGCGTCTTGATCAGGTAATAGGCCAGCTTGCCGCCGCCGATGATGAAAATGCGCATCGATTGTGCCATGCGTCAGCCCCCCTGGCCCAGTTCCGCCAGAACCAGCTCGTCGCCGGCTTTGATTTCAAGGCCGGGATCGGCCAGCAGCAGCTCGTTCGCACGCAGGACGCCGAAGATCAGCCGGCCTGTGTCGGCGGTCAGGTTGGCCACCGTCTCGCCGACGACATCCGGACTGACCGGCGCGCGGCTGTACAAAACCGTACGGCCAAACAGCGTTTCCCGGCCAACGTCCTGTTCGCGGTTGATCCGGCGTAAAAAGGCCTGTACGGTCAGTTCGGTCGAACAGATGGCCTCCAGGCCGAACGATTCGAACACCGGGCGGCTGCCCGGGTTGAAAATGCGCGTGATGACACGCGGTACAAAGAAAACATGCTCGGCGATCTGGGCCACCATGATGTTGATGTTGTCGTTCTGGGTGACGGCACAGACGACGTCCGCCGTCTCGATGCCGGCCTGGCGCAGCACGTCGCGGTCGATCGGGACGCCGTTGATCTTGATGCAGTCCAGCTCGGACGCAGCCCGGAGCAGCTGGCTGTCGTTTTCGACGATGACGACATCGTGGCCCTGGTCCACCAGGACACCGGCCAGTGAGGCACCGACTTTACCGCATCCGACGACGATGATTTGCATCGCACATGCACCTTGTCCTTTCCCTAATCATGTTCCTGGTTTTTGCGCCGCATCATTGCATAGGCACAGATCGCGGCGGCGGAGGCGGCGTTGAGAGACTCGGATCGCCCCGGCATGGGCACCGAGACCAGCGCGTCGGCCAGTGCGCGGGCTTCGCAGCTGATGCCGTGAGCTTCGCTGCCCACGAGCAGGGCCCCGCGGCCCGGCAGGGCTTCCGGCGGATATTCGCCGCCGGGATCGGCAACGACCAGGGGCAGATTCGCCTCTTTAAGCCATTTTACCACGCCCGCCAGGTCTTCGAAAGCCAAAAGCGGGACATGGAAGGCGGCGCCCATCGTCGCCCGCAGCACTTTCGGGTTCATAGGCCAGACGGTTCCCGAGGTCACCAGCACGCCGTCAAAGGCGAAAGCGTCGGCGGTCCGGATCATCGTGCCCAGGTTGCCGGGGTCGCTGATCCCTTCGGCGACCAGGTAAAGGCCGTCTTTTTTCGCACCAGCCTGCGGCCGTTCCAGAAGCGGCGATGCGCAGATCAGCGCGACGCCCTGGGGATTGGCCGTGTCGCACAGGGCCCGGAACATGGCGTCGGGCAGGTTATAGCGGTCCAGCGTGTCCGGCAGCGTGTCCAGCCAGGCGGCCGCTGCAGTCTGCATCGTGTCGGCCTGGAGCACGGCTTCGACCGCGACGCCTGCCGCGAGCGCGTCGGCGCACAAACGCTGTCCTTCCAGAAACACCTGGCCGCTTTTTTTCGAGCCGCGCGCGATGGCCTGCCAGCGTTTGTAGCGGGGATTATGCTTGCTTTCGATCCGGTGCGGCATCGGTCGCTCCTAAAAGCCATGAGGACGGGATCGTCCCGTCCTCACGCGTGTGCTGCCTTGATCCGGACTGGAGCCGCTCGGCGCGGCAGGCCGGTCACAGGGCCGCTTTCGCCTTGCTGCACAGCTCGGCGAAACCGGCCGGATCCTTGACCGCGATATCCGCCAGAACCTTGCGGTCCAGGGAAATACGGGCGCGGCTAAGGCCGTTTATGAAGCGGCTGTAGGACAGGCCGTTCAGACGGGCGGCGGCGTTGATGCGCGTGATCCAGAGCTTGCGGAACTCGCGCTTCTTGTTGCGGCGGTCGCGGTAGGCGTAGCTTAAGGATTTCATCACCTGCTGGTTGGCGACCTTGAACAGCTTGCTCTTGTGGCCGAAATAGCCCTTGGCCAGCTTCAGTATTTTCTTGTGGCGTGCTTTGGTCCTGATCGACCTCTTGATCCGTGTCATATCGATATCCTCCGTTCAGTGCTGTGCGGTTCAGGCGGCCAGCTTATTTGTAGGGAATCAGCTGGCGGATGTTGTGCTGGTCAACCGAAGAAGCCAGGATGGTCTTGCGCAGGTTGCGCTTGCGCTTGGTCGACTTCTTGGCCAGGATGTGCTTCTTGAATGCCTGGGCCCGCAGCACCTTGCCGGTACCGGTAATCTTATATCTCTTTTTAGACGAGCTGTGTGTCTTCTGCTTGGGCATGTGCCAATCCTCCTCGTGATCCGTTCATCTGCTGTTAATTTTTGTGGGGCGCCAGGAACATCACCATGTTACGGCCTTCCACTTTGGGTTCGCGGTCGACCTGGCCGAAATCGGCGCAGGCTTGGGCGAATTTCTTCATGACATCGTAGCCGCGGCTGGTATAGGCCATCTCTCGGCCGCGGAACTTGATTACGACCTTGACACGGTCGCCTTCCTCAAGGAAACGGCAAGCATTCTTGGTCTTGTACCCCATGTCGTGCTCTTCGGTCGTCATCCTGAAGCCGACTTCCTTGACACTGGTCGTCTTCTGGTTTTTCTTGGCTTCACGTTCTTTCTTGGCCAGTTCGAACATGTAGCGGCCGTAGTCCATGATCTTGCAGACCGGGTTGTCGGCCTGGGCATTGATCAGGACCAGGTCCAGCGACTCCTCTTCTGCCTTCCTTCTCGCTTCAGCAATAGGCACAACGCCCACCATGCTGCCGCTGCTGTCAATCAAGCGCACTCTCGGGAACCTGATCTCTTCGTTGATCAGGAGACCTCTGCTTTGTTTGCCGATATGAATACACCCCCTAAATAAAAAATGAGCCGATGCTTGGCATCCGCTCCGACAAAGACAACCGAGGGGCTTTCCCCTGCTGTTTTGTGATAAACCTCTTCGCTGAGCTTGAGGTGAGAAGCGGATGCTTCTGCTTGTTATGTCACCCTATTCTACAGACTGCCCGCTTGTCTGTCAAGGCTTTTTATGCTATCGTTGAGGCCAAAATACGCGGCGGCAGCCTTGTCCTGCCCGGAGGTTCACATGATCGCGCGCAAAATCGCCGACCAGATGGGTCGCGGCTCCATGATTCGCAAGATGTTTGAGGAAGGCAACCGGCTCAAAGCGCTCTACGGCGCCGACCAGGTCTATGACTTCAGCCTGGGCAACCCGGACCTCGAACCGCCCCGCGCCGTGCAGGAGGCCCTTTGCCGCCTGGTGCTCGACAAGCGGCCCGGGCTGCACAGCTACATGAGCAACGCCGGCCACGAATCGGTGCGCCAGGCCGTCGCCGCACGCTACAGCCGCCTCTCCGGCCTTCCGGTCACCGCCGGCCAGGTCTGCATGACCGTGGGCGCCGCCGGCGCCCTGAACAGCGTCCTCAAGGCCCTGCTCGATCCGGGCGACGAGGTGATCCTGCTGGCCCCGTTCTTTTTCGAGTACCTGTCCTACATCGACAACCACGGCGGCGTTGCCGTCGAGGTCCCCTGCGACCGCGACACGCTGCTGCCTGACCTGGCGGCGATCCGGCAAGCCCTGACGCCGAAAACCAAGGCGATCATCATCAACTCGCCCAACAACCCGTCCGGCGTGATCTATCCGGAATGGCTGCTGCGTGCGCTCGACGACCTGCTGCAAAAACAAGATCACGTCATCACGGTCCTGTCCGACGAGCCGTACGCCGAGCTGGCCTATGACGGCAACATCGTGCCCTCGACCCTGGCTTGCCTGAGACAGGTCGTCGTCTGCACCAGCTGGAGCAAAACGTTGTCGCTGCCGGGCGAGCGGATCGGCTGCCTGATCGTCAGCCCCCGCTGCCAGGAATCGGACCGCCTGATCCAGGCGGCGGTTTACTGCAACCGCGTCCTCGGGTATGTCAACGCGCCGGCCCTGTTCCAGCGGGTGATCGAGGAGGCCATCGACGCGAAGGTGGATATTTCCCTGTACGAGAAGCGGCGCGACATGCTGGCGGAGGTGCTGCTGGCTGCCGGTTTCAAGCTGCAAAAGCCGCAGGGCGGCCTGTACCTCTTCCCGCACAGCCCCGGCGATGACGATGTCGCCTTCGCCGCAGCCTGCGCCCGCCACCGGGTGCTGCTGGTGCCGGGCAGCGGGTTTCATTTCCAAGGTTATGTCCGGCTGTGCTTTGCCGTCAAGGAATCGGTTATCGAAAATTCCGTCCCGGCTTTCCAGGCGATCGCGCGCGAATACGGACTAAAGGGCTGAACTTACTGATCCGTTGTCACAAAAACCAGCGCCAGCCCCTGGCTTAACCGGACGGTCGCCCTTCCGGTCTGGGTGAAGCGGTTCGAGACGCCGCGCGTGCTGCCGCGCTCCAGCCTGGCCCCGGTCAGCGGATAGTCGAGGCCGGTATAGGTCAGGCCTTCCAGCTGTTCGCTCAGCGGGACCAGCGAAACGGTCCATTCCAGGCGAGGCCACTCCGGAGCCATAAGGGTCAGGGTCTGGCCGCCAACCAGGGTATAGACCCGCGAGATCCCGTCGGTGAGCAAAAAAGCCCGGTCCGGCCGGGCCAGGCTGGCCACCAGCATCTGGGTGGCCATGACATGGTCGGGCCGGCTGCCCAGCGCGCCCAAGACGATGATCCCCTGCTCGCGCGTCGCGGTCGGCTTGCGCCGGATCGCGGCTGCGATCGCCAGTTCTGCGTCGGTTTCGTCTTTTCGGACCGGATGGCGCTCCACCGGGACGTTCTGCTGGCGGATCCAGGCCAGCGCGGCGCTGCCGACCGAGTCCAGGTCGCCGACCAAAAGGTGCGGCAGGCGCATCATGCGCTGCAGATGGCGCGCGCCGCCGTCGGCGCAGATGATGTCGTCGGCCAGGCCCAGCCAGTGCAGGCAGGTCGCGTCGTCGCGGATATCGCCGGCCAGGACGACTAGCGAGAGCATGCCCGCAGCTCGCGGATCGCCTGCGCAGGGTCGTCATGACCGAACACGGCGCTGCCGACCACGATCATGTTGGCCCCGGCTTCCCGGTTCTCGCGGATGTTGTCCCGGTTCAGGCCGCCGTCGATCTGCAGGTGGACCGGCAGGCCCCGCTCGTCGAGCATCCGGCGCAATCGCGAGATCTTGTCTTGCATGCCGGGGATATAGGACTGGCCGCCGTATCCGGGGTTGACGGTCATCAGGAGCACCATGTCCAGGAATGGCAGCACTTCCTCGACCGATGAGAGCGGCGTGCCGGGATTGAGGGCCACGCCGGCTGTGCAGCCGGCGTCCCGGATCATCTGCAGGGCGCGCTGCAGGTGGACGCAGGCTTCGGCGTGCAGCACGATGCTGTCCGCACCGGCCCTGGCGAACGGTTCGATCCAGATGATCGGGTTCTCGATCATCAGGTGCACGTCGAGCGGCAGGCCAGTATAGCCGGACAAAGCCTTGACAATGGGCAATCCGAAGCTGATGTTGGGCACGTAATGGCCGTCCATGACATCGATGTGGATGATGTCGGCGTCAGCGGCCACCTGGTCGACAGACCGGCCCAGGGCGGTGAAATCGGCCGACAGGATCGACGGGCAGATCAGCAGGCGGTCTTTTGTGTCACGGTAGGCAGGCAACATGGATCTTCCTCCTAAACAGGTTCGGCCATCGTTCGGCCGCGGCCTTTTTTGGCGTACGGGTTGACATCTTCCAGCTGGCTGCGCAGCAGGCGGTAGCGTTCCAGCCGGTCCGGATGGATCGGCCCGCCAGGCAGCGCGCAGCCCGGTTCGCCCAGGTGGCGGCAGTCCTGGAAACGGCAAGGTTCGCTCAAACGGCCGATTTCCGGGAAGCCGAGCGTAACCTGTTCGGCACGGATGCCGACCTCGTACAGTTCAAGCGTGCTGAAGCCCGGCGTGTCGGCCAGGTAGCCGCCGGCGAAGGGGAAGAAAACGACTTCCCGGGTGGTGTGCCGGCCGCGTCCGATCTTCTCACTGACGGATCCGACTGCCATCACATCTCCGCCGAACAGGCGGTTGACCAGCGTCGATTTGCCGACACCCGACTGGCCCGCCAGGCAGGCGGCCTTGCCGGACAGCCAGCCGCGCAGCTGATCAAGGCTTGCCTCATCGCGCGGATGGGTTTCCAGCAGCCGGCAGCCGGTCGGGCGATAGGGCTTGAGCAGGTCATCATGGGCTGCGCCCAGGTCGGTTTTGGTCAGGATCAGGAGCGGCTCGATGTCGAGGGCGTAGCACAGGACCAGCAGCTTGTCGACCAGCAAATAATCCGGCGGCGGGTGATCGGCGGAGAGCGTGATCACCAATCCGTCCAGATTGGCGACAGACGGACGCACCAGGCTGTTGCGCCGGGGGTGCATCTTGACAATGCGCCAGGGCCGGTCGGGGTCCCCGCTCGGGACACAGTCGACCCGGTCGCCGGCGGTCGGGGTTTCGCCGGTCTTGCGGAAGATGCCGCGCGCCGAGGCCTCAAGCAACACGCCGTCCGGGCCGTCAACCCAGTACAGGCCGCCGACACCGCGCAGAATCCGTCCGGTTACGGTCGGATCAGCCATGTCCGGGGGGCGGTCCTTGTGCCGTCGTCGGTCCTGGCGGCGCGGTCACTACAGGTATGGGCGTCGGTTCCGGCGACGGGGTCGCCTCGGGCGTCGGGGTCGGTTCCGGCGTCGGGGTCGGCGTCGGGGACGGGCTGGGCGTCGGCGTCGGATTGAGGAAATAGTAATAGTCCTGCTGGGTGCCATAGGTCAGGGCGATCACGAAGTTGGCCTTGACCTCCGTTCCCGCCTTGGGGTTCTGCTTGATGATGACCCGTTTGTTTTCGGGGATATCGATGGGCAGGCCGGTTACCGGGTCGACCGACATGTTGGTCAGCGGGCCCATGACCAGGTTGAGGTTGATCATCAGGTCCTTGCCCTCCAGGAAAGGCATGCCGGCAAAGTCCGGCACCTCGACCATGGGAATGCCCTGGCTGACAAAGAGGATGATCTCGCTGCCTTTGGGCGCACTGGTGTTGGCGGCAGGGATCGTCTTGATCACCCGGCCCTTGGCAAAATCGGAATACTCGTACTGGACCTTGACGGTAAACCCATATGTCTGGCGCAGTTCGGTTTCGGCCATTGTGCTCGTCTCGCCGGCGTAGTCCGGGATCGTCACCAGGTTCTGGCCTCCGCTGACATAGAGGATGACGGTCGTGCTGCCGGGTTTGATCTCCAGCCCCTTGCCCGGGTACTGGTCGATGATGATGCCTTCGTTCACCGTAGCGTCCTCGCGGTACTCGACGCGGGATTTGATTTCGTTTTCCTTGAGGATCTCCAGGGCTTTTCCCAATTCCATGCCGCGGTAGTCGACGACGGTGTAGATCGACTCAGACGGCTGGGTCTGCAGATTGAGCTTGAGCTTGTCCCAGGCCCAGGAGCCGATCGCCCCGAAAAAAACCACGGCGACCAGGATGATGCTGACCACGATGGCGATATCGCGCTGTCGCGAGCGGCGCCGTTCGACGATGGCCCGCTCGATGTCACGCAGTTTGCTGTAACTGGGGTCGGGCCGTTTCAGCCCGATCGCCGTCGTGTTGGCCTGGTTGTCGCCGTCGCCGGCCAGGATGCCGTACAGGCCCTCCGGGTCGACCATGAAGGCGTCCAGCTCGTCGACGAGTTCGCGCGCGTCCGCGTAGCGGTTGTCCGGCGATTTCTGGATGCACTTGATGATGATGTTGTCCAGGCTCGCCGGGATGTCCGCCTGGATTGAGGACGGCATCCGGGGCATCTCCTGCAGGTGCTTGATCGCGATGGCCACCGATGTCTCGCCGTCGAAAGGCAGCTGGCCGGTCACCATCTCGTAGAGCATGATGCCCAGCGAATAGATGTCGGACTTCTCCCCGACCAGGCTGCCGCGCGCCTGTTCCGGCGAAAAATAATGGACCGATCCGAAGGTGACGCCCGAGGTCAGGGTGATCGTGGCGCTGTTGGCAGCCCGGGCGATGCCGAAATCGGTCACCTTGGCGGTCATGTCCGGGGTAATCAGGATGTTGTGCGGCTTGATGTCGCGGTGCACGACCCCGTTGCGGTGCGCGTGCTCCAGGGCCAGCCCGATCTGGATTGCCAGCGGGACGGCCAGCTGCCAGGGCAGCACGCCGCGCACCTCGATCAGGTCCTTGAGCGTCGATCCCTCGACATATTCCTGCACGATGTAGCGCAGCTCGCCGTCCTGGCCGTAGTCGAGCACCTTGACGATGTTGGGATGGCTGAGGCTGGAGGCCGCCCGGGCCTCGGTTGCAAAACGCCTGACAAATTCAGGATCCTGCGCCAAGTCGTCGCGCAGGACCTTGACGGCGACCAGGGCCTGTTCGGCCTGCTGGTCCTCTGCCAGGTACACCTGGGCCATGCCGCCCTGGCCGATCGTCCGGATCAGCCGGTAGCGGCCGCCGATGATCCGATCGGCTGGCACCTGATGTTTCTCTGATTTCATGGCCGGTCCTCCAAATAAAGCCCGTCAGGCAAACGCCGTCAGGACTGTGATGTTGTCTTCGCCGCCCAGGGTCAGCGCCAGGCCGACCAGGCTCTCGGCCAGCTGGCCTGGGGTTTGCGCCTGCCGCATCTGGCTGCGGATCTCATGCTCCTCGACCAATCCGTGCAGGCCGTCGCTGCAAAGAAGCAGACGGTCGCCGGATGCCAGCGCGTGCTCGCTGATGTCCGGCTGCAGGTAGTCGGGCACACCCAGGGCCCGGGTCAGGACATTGCGGTTGGGGTGCTGGCGCGATGCTTCGGCGCTGATTTCGCCGGCGTCAACCAGCTCCTGAACCAGCGTGTGGTCGACGGTCAGCTGCACCAGCTCGCCGCCGTGCAGCAGGTAAGCCCGGCAGTCGCCGATATGGCCCAGGCACACATGGCCGGGCAGGAAGATTGCCACGGTCAGCGTCGTGCCCATGCCCTGGTTCTCGTCTTCGCTGAGCGAGCTGAGATAGACCTTGACGTTGGCCTTCTCGATGATCCGGCCAAGGGTTTCGGCGATTTGCTCCAGTTTCCCGGGCTCGGTACAGGTCAGGCCGTTCAGCTGCTGACAGACATAGTCAACGGCGACGCGGCTGGCCAGTTCGCCGCGCCGGTGCCCGCCCATGCCATCGGCAATCACGAGCGCGCCCGGATGGCCGTCAGACGGCTGCAGAACGGCGTGACTGTCTTCGTTTTTTACCCGGACCAGGCCAACGTGGGTGGCCGCCCCGAATGTCAAGGAGTCCTGCATGCTTCTTTCCTTCTCCTTAGCTGGCCGCAAGCAGCCATGATGTCAGCGCCGAGCTCGCGGCGCACAGTGGCCTTAATGCCTGCCCGGGTCAGGCGGCTGAGGAATCGCTGCACATCCGGCGAGCGGCTCTGCCGGTAGATGCCGCCGCTGAATTCGTTGGCCGGGATCAGGTTGACATGGCAGAGCATGCCCCTGAGGCGTTCAGCCAGTTCATCGGCGTGCTCCGGCTGGTCATTGACCCCCTTGAACAGCGCATACTCAAAGGTGACACGGCGGCCGGTCTTCTCCGTGTGCCGCCGACAAGCCGCCAGAAGGCTGTCATACGGGTATTGCCGGGCAATGGGCATCAGCTGGCGCCGGATCGTGTCGTTAGGCGCGTGCAGGGAGACCGAAAGGGTTACCGGCAGGCCTTCATCTGTGAATTCTATCATCTTGGGCACCAGTCCGCAAGTTGAGACAGACAGGTGCCGCATGCTGATATTGAGGCCTCGCGGGTCGTTGGCGCGCCGCAGAAAACGGACAACCGCCTCAAAATTGTCCAGCGGCTCGCCGATCCCCATGATCGTCACGTGGCCGACGCGGATCGAGCCGTCGCGGGCGATCGCATGAACTTGCGCCAGCATCTCGCCGTCGGTCAGGCTGCGTCCGAAACCGGCTCCGGTCGAAGCGCAGAAGCTGCAGCCCATCCGGCAGCCGGCCTGTGACGAGATGCAGACCGACCAGCCGTACTTGTAGTGCATCAGCACGCTCTCGATGATGTTGCCGTCGGCCAGGCGGAAAATATACTTGGCCGTATCATCGAGTCCGGATGTCAGCTTTTCCGCCAGTTCCAGGCCGTCGAGGGTGAAATCCTCCGCCAGCTGCTCACGTAGCGCCAGGGGCAAGTCCGTCATCTCATCCAGGGATGCGACACCGCGGTCGGACCAGGAGGCGATCTGGCCGGCCCGATAGGGCGGCAGGCCTTTCTCCTGGATATAGCGGCTCCAGTCGCGGCGGTCAAGGTCATACAGGAATCGTTTCATGTTCGGTCAATCCTTCCGTAAACGGGCAATAAAGAAGCCGTCGGTTTCGTGACGGTGCGGCAGCATCTGCAACTGGCCCAGGCCGGATTGACGGGCCAAATCCGGGTGCGCCAGGACGGCACCGGGCAGCAGGCCGTTTAGCGGTTCCGGGCGATAACAGCCTAGGCGGCGATCCAAAAAGGCTGCGACCTGCTCTTGGTTTTCGGCCGGATTCAGCGTGCAGGTGCTGTAAACCAGGACGCCGCCCGGCTTTAGCAGCTTATCGGCCGTGTCCAGGATGGCCGCCTGCAGGGGCAGGAAGGCCTGCATCCGTTCATAGGTCATGTGCAGACGGATTTCCGGTTTGCGCCCCAAAAGGCCCAGGCCGGAACAGGGCACGTCGGCGATGACCAGATCCGCCTGTCCGGCGAGGTCGGCAAAGGCTTCTCCTCCCTGCCCGTCCCGTCCGGTCGCCGCGTCTGCCTGGCGTGTCGTCACGCTGGACAGCCCGAGGCGGTCCGCCTGGTCGCGGACCAACTGCAATCGCCCCGCATGCAGATCCGCGGCGACGATACGCGCCGCGTCGCCGGTCCGTTCGGCCAGATGGCAGGCTTTGCCGCCCGGGGCGGAGCACAGGTCGACAATCGTCCAGCCGGGCTTCGGATTCGCGGCGTAACCGACCAGCATGGCCGCCTCGTCTTGGACCGAAAAACGGCCGTCTGCCCACCCGGGCAGTCGGGTAACCGAATGGCCCTGCAGCGCCAGCGACAAAGCTTCCGGGCAGTAGCGCCCCGGTTCTGCGGCCAGCTCTAGGGCCAGGTCTTCAGGATCGGCGCGCAGCTGGTTGACCCGGAGCGATATGCGCGTCACGCCCTGCAGAGCGTGACGGCCAAGCGACAGCGCCTCGTCCTGGCCGAACCATTTGCGCAGGCATCCGAAAAGCCAGGACGGCAAGCTGACCGACAGCGCCAGGTCGCGGGCCGGCAGTTCCGGCTTCTCCCGGTCCAAGCGCCGCAGCACGGCGTTGACAAAACCGCCGGCGGGCCGTCCTGCGCGGCTGGCAGCCAACCGGACCGAGGTGTCGATGGCCGCCGGAGCCGGAACGGAACGTGACCAGACCAGCTGCCAGGCCCCCATGCGCAGCACGGTCAGGACCCAGGGGTCAAGCCGGTCCAGAGGCCTGCTGCTCAATCCGGCCAACAGGTAATCAATAGAAATCGTCCGGCTGATCGTCTCGTAGATCAGGGCCGCGGCGAAGCGCCGGTCGCGGGCGTCCAGCTCAGATTGATCCAGCAAGTGCCGTGCGCTCAGATTGGCGTAGGCGTCCTGGGTGTAGACAGCAAAAAGCACCCGGGCGGCAGCGAGCCGGGCACGGTCGGGTCCCCGGGATGCGCGGGCTTCAGAAGCGTCGGTCACGGCGGCCCCGGGCCAGCAGAATCAGGCGCAGCAAGCTGAGGAAGGCCATGACGGCCGAGGCGACATATGTCATCGCGGCAGCCCTGAGGACTTTCCGCGCGCCGCCAAGCTCGTCGTCGGTCAGCATGCCCTGGTCTTCGAGGACACGGATGGCCCTCCGGCTGGCATCGAATTCGACAGGCAGCGTCACCAGGTAGAAGAGCACGGCGCCGCAAAACAGGATGATCCCGATGTCCACCAGCAGCGAAAAGGACAGCATCAGGCCGAAAAAAGCCAGGTAGGGGCCGAAGGACGACCCGATTTGGGCAACCGGAACGAGGGCAGAGCGGATCTTGTTGGCCAGGTAGCCTTCGTGGTGCTGCACCGCGTGACCGGCTTCATGGGCCGCCACGCCGATGGCGGCGATCGAGGGGCTGTCGCAGGTGGCGTCGGACAGGCGCAGCACCTGGGCCTTGGGGTCGAAATGGTCGGTCAGGTGGCCGGGCGTCCGTTCGACACGCATGGCCGTCAGGCCGTACTGGCTCAGGATGCGCCGGGCCGCGCTCTGGCCGGTGTGGCCGGAACGGGCGTTGACCTGGCTGTACTTGGCAAATGTCCGCTTGACGCCGGCCTGCGCGATCAGGCTGAACACCAGCGCCGGCACGATCAACAGCAGGTACAGGCTGTCGATACCGAAGAAAAGGGGGTTGGTTCCCAGGGTCATCTGGATTGGCGTCATCGGGTTTGCCCTCCCATGGTTTGTCCGAACCGGTAGTTATGGGCACAGTCGCGGCAGTGCATGCGCTTGCCCGATTCTGTCTGAATCTCCAAAATGTCCAGCACCCCGGATCCGCAGGCCACGCTGATCGCGCGCGGCGAACAAAGGCAGATCGTCCCCGGAGCCAGGCCGGATGCGGCCGCCACGGCGTCCGCGTCCTCGTTGAGCGCGCTGCGGTGGATTTTCAGCCGTTTGCCCTGGCAGACGGTGTAGGCGCCCGGCCAGGGGTACAGGCCGCGAATCTGGTTATGGACATCCCGGGCCGGCCGTGTCCAGTCGATCTGGCCGTGCTCGCGGGTCAGCATGGGGATGGCAAAGGCCAGGGCCGGATCCTGGGGCCGCGGCGTGATGTGTCCGGCCAGATAGCTGTCGATCACTTCGGTGATCATGCGGGCGCCCAGGGCGGACAGCTGGTCGGACAACTCGCCGGCGTTCATGTCCGGCGGGATCGGCACCGCTTCCTGAGCCAGGATCGGGCCGGTATCCATGCCTTCATCCATGAGCATGATCGTGACGCCGGTCTTTTTCTCACCCCGGACGATGCTCCACTGGATCGGGGCCGCGCCCCGGTAAGCAGGCAGCAGCGAGGCGTGGATGTTGAGGCAGCCATGCGCCGGGACAGCCAGAATGGCAGGCGGCAGGATGCGGCCGTAGGCGGCCGTGACCACAAGGTCGGGCGAAAAGGCCCTCAGGGCCATCTCGAACGTCCCGTCACGCAGCTTTTCCGGCTGCAGCACCGGGATGCCGGCCTTCACAGCCCGTTGTTTGACCGGCGGAGCGGCCAGCGCCATGTGACGGCCCTGGGGCCGGTCCGGCTGGCAGACGACCGCGACGACGTTGTCCCCGCGCGCAAGCAAAGCCTCCAGCGGCGGTACGGCAAAATCCGGCGTTCCCATGTAGACCAGGCGCGGCTTCATGTTTTGACCAAATTTCCGATGACCTTGTCGCGGAACAAAATCCCGTCGAGGTGGTCGTTTTCGTGGCTGGCACAAACAGCAAGCAGCCCTTCTGCGTCGAGGGTGAACGGCTTGCCTTCGCGATCCAACGCCTCCATGACGACATGGGCCGGGCGCTCGACATCGCCCCAGGTCCCGGGCACGGAGAGGCACCCCTCCTGGCCAACCTGGCTGCCGTCGCATGCGACGATCTTGGGGTTGATCAGGACATACGGGCCGTGGCCGTCCTGGATGTCCATCACGAACAGACGGCGCAAAATGCCGACCTGGACAGCAGCCAGGCCGATGCCGTTGTTAGCCTTCATGGTCTGGAGCATATCGTCGATCAGGAGCTGGATCCGGCCGTCGATGCGGTCGACCGGACGGCTCACCTTGCGCAGCAAGTCATTTTCTTCGGTTACAATCTGGCGCAGAGCCATGGCAATCAGTCCTTTCAATACACCGTTCGGAAGGCCCGGACGAGATCAGGGTATCATAAACAGATTTATTATAGCAGATGACGGGCGTCTGTTCTGTGAACCTTGTTACTCTTTGCCTATAGCATGCTGTAAGGATCAAAATCAATCGCCAGAGCGGCCTTGCCGCAGTCGGTCCGGTCAACAACCGGCAGCAGGAACCGGGCCAGAAGCTGCTCGTTCGGTCCCCGGATGACGATGCGGCGCCGGTAACGCGAGCGGATCCGGTAAATCGGCGCCTTGGCTGCCTCCATCACCTGGATGGGCCGGAACGCCTCGTCTTCATCCAGGCGGGCCCGGCAGGCGTCGGACAGCAGGGCGGCTATGCTGCGCGCCTCCTCTTCCTGAAGGGCAGAGACGGTCAGCACCCCGACGGAACCGAACGGCGGGTAGCGCATCAGCTTGCGGTAGGCGATCTCCTGCCGGAAGAACCCGGGATAGTCCTGCGCCGCGGCGAACCGGATTGCGTAGTCGTCGATGTTGTAGGCCTGGATGATGACGCTGCCGCTGTCGCGGCCGCGGCCGGCCCGCCCGGCCGCCTGGGTGATCAGCTGGAAGGCGCGCTCCGAGGAGCGGAAATCAGACATGCCGAGCATCAGGTCCGCCGCCAGGATGCCCACAACGGTGACATTGGGGAAATCATGCCCCTTGGCGATCATCTGGGTCCCGATCAGGACATCGGCCTCATCCTGCTCAAACTGCTTCAGGATGCGCGCATGGGCACTGCGCCCGACGGTCGTGTCCTGATCCATGCGCAGGGCGGTCCGGGGCGCGAATAGCTTGTTGAAGGTCGCTTCGACTTGCTGGGTGCCGGCGCCGAAGCGCCCGATCTGCGTGCTCTGGCAATGGGGGCAACGCTTGGGCATCGGTGCGATTCGGCCGCAGTAGTGGCAGACCAGCTGACTGGGCGGCTGCTCTGACCCGTCGTCGCGCTCGTTCGGACCGTAGTGGATCGTCATGGAGACACTGCAGGTTTTGCAGCGGATGATCGCGCCGCAGTTGCGGCAAAGCACAAAGCTGGCGTACCCGCGCCGGTTGATGAAGATCATCGCCTGGTGCTTGGCCGCGAAGGCATCGTTCAGGGCTGCGGTCAGGCTGCGGCTGAAGATGCTCCGGTTGCCCGCGCGCATTTCCTCGCGCATGTCGACGATTTCGGTTCGGGCCATGCCGGCCGGGCCGATCCGGTCGTGCAAGGTCAACAGCGTACTCTGGCCTGACTGGCTGCGCTGGTAGCTCTCCACCGACGGTGTGGCTGAGCCCAGCACCAGCACGGCGCCATGCTCGCGGGCGCGCAGCCGGGCGATATCGCGGGCATGGTAGCGGGGATGTGTTTCAGATTTGTAGGTCGTCTCCTGCTCTTCGTCGATGATGATCAGGCCGATATCGCCCAGCGGGGCGAAAATGGCGGACCGCGCTCCGACGACGACCCGGACTTCCTGGCGCAGGATGCGCTGCCATTGCACGTAACGCTCGGACGGGGTCAGCCGGCTGTGCAGGACGGCGACGGCCGATCCGAAACGGGCGCGAATGCGCCCGATCATCTGGGGCGTCAAGCCGATCTCGGGCACGAGGATCAAAACCCCTCGGCCCAGATCGACCGCAGCCCGTGCCGATTGCAGGTAAACTTCGGTCTTGCCGCTGCCGGTCACGCCGAACAGCAGATACTCGGTACAGCTGTCCGCGTCGCGTTCGCAGGCGGTCAGGGAGCCCGAGATGCGCCGGATGGCCTCAGCCTGATCCGGGTTGGGCTCAAACGGTTCCTGGTGTTCGACATCGTCTTCCGTTTCCGCTTCGCGCCGCGTCTCCTGGCTGTAGAACTGGATCCACTCGCGCTTGGCCAAGGTCGCCAGCACCGAACGGCTGACATGGCAGGCGCTCATGATTTCCGAGACCGGCGCCTGGCCGGTCTCCAGCAGCAGTTCAATCACCCGCTGCTGACCCAATCGGCTGATTTCGCCGTCGGCCAGGCGGCGGGCCGCGTCGGCCGGGTCGGTCAGTTCCGCCATGCGCACCCTTTTTTCCTGGATCGCGCTGACGGCAGACGGGACCATGCAGCGCAATGCGTCGCCATAAGAACACAGATAGCGGCCGCGCATCCGAGCGGCCAGCCGGATCTGATCCGGCAGCAGGACAGGACGCTCGGCCAGCAGACGCTCGACCGGCTTGATGAAAAAATCGGAATCCGGCGTGCGCAGGCAGACGGTCACGTAAGCCTCGCTGGAGCGGTTGCCTTTGCCGAACGGCACGCTCACCCAGCTGCCGACAAAAAGGCGCCCCTGCAGCTCGTCCGGTATGCGGTAGGTGTATTCGCGGTCAAAGGCTCGGTTCGCCTCACGGAGGACGACACGGCAATAAAGATCCATGGTCACCTCCCGGTCAGAGCAAGTCGAACAAGGTCAGCTGGCTTGACTCAGGCAAGCCGTCCAGGCAACCGCCGGCGGCCAGGCTCTCGATGACGGAAGGCCCGACGCCGGCCCGACGCGCCAGATCGTCCTGCGTTTTGAACGGGCCATCGGCGCGAGCGCGGACGATCTGCCCGGCGATGGCCGCGCTGACTTGCGGCAAGGCGTTGAGCGGCGGCAGGATCAGGCCCGGTTCGAGGATCTGGAAACGGGTCGCGTCGGACCGGTGCAGGTCGATCGGGGCAAAATCGATGCCGCGCAGCCCCATCTCCTCGACCAGCTCCAGGATGTAGTAGATGCGCAGTTCCCGGTCCGTGCCTTCGCGCAGGTCGCGGCGCAGCTTCTCGCGCGACTGCCGGATCTGGTGCAGCGGCAGGCACATGATCGAGCTGTCGAACTCGTCCGCGCGCACGGTGAAATACGCGCAGTAGTAGGCTTCCGGGTGGTTGATCTTGAACCAGGCGATCCGCAGCGACGAGATCGTGTAGGCGGCGGCGTGGGCCTTGGGGAACATGTAGCGGATCTTCTTGCAGGATTCGATATACCAGTCCGGAACCTGGTGCTGGCGCATCAGGTCCTCCTGTTCCGCGGTCAGACCTTTCCCCTTGCGTACTTTCTCCATGATGTCGAACGACGCTTTGGGCGGCAGCCCGCTGTAGATCAGGTACGTCATGATGCTGTCGCGGCAGCCGATCACGTCCTCGATCGTGCAGGTTCCGGACCGGATCAGGTCCTGGGCGTTGCCCTTCCAGACGTCGGTGCCGTGCGACAGCCCCATCAGCTGGACAAGATCGTAAAAACGGCTCGGCCGCGTTTCGCGGATCATCTCGCGGGCCATGAATGTGCCCATCTCGGGCAGTCCGAGCGTGGCGCAGTTGTCCGGCGATTTGCCCTCCGGGATGCCCAGCGCCTCGGTCGACTGGAACAGGCTCATCACGCGCGGGTCCGGGATCGGGATCCGGGCCACATCGACGCCGGTCAGGTCGCCCAGCATCTTGAGCATGGTTGGATCGTCATGCCCCAGGATGTCCAGCTTGAGGATGGTGTCGTGCAGCGCGTTAAAGTCGAAATGCGTGGTGACAGTGCCGTTGACGCTCTTGTCAGCCGGGTACTGGACCGGCGTAAAATCGTAAACCTCCCGCTCGCGGGGCACCACGACGATCCCGCCGGGATGCTGCCCCGTCGTCCGCTTGACCCCGATCAGGCCGCGGGCCAATCGGTTGATCTCGGCCTGGGTGGCATATTGTTCCTTGCTTTCAAAATACTTGCGCACGATCGCCTGGGCGTTCTTCTCGGCGTAGCTGCCGATGGTGCCGGCCCGGAATGTGTGGCTGGCGCCGAACATCTCCTCGATGTACTTGTGGGCGCGCGGCTGGTATTCACCGGAGAAATTAAGGTCGATATCCGGCTGTTTGTCGCCGTTGAAGCCAAGAAAGGTTTCAAAGGGGATGTCCTGGCCTTCGCGCAGCATCGTGGTGCTGCAGTGCGGGCAGGAACGCTCCGGCAGGTCGTAGCCGGATCCATAGGTGCCGGTCTGGTCGAAGAGCGTCTCGTGGCAGGCAGGGCAGACATGGTGCGGCGGCAGCGGATTGACCTCCGTGATGCCGCACAGCGTCGCGACGAACGACGAGCCGACCGAACCGCGCGATCCGACGATATAGCCATCCTCGTTCGACTTCTTGACCAGCTTATGGGCGATGTAGTACATCACCGCGAAGCCGTTGTCGATGATCGACTCCAGCTCGCGCTCGATGCGCTGGCGGACCAGCTCAGGCAGGACGCCGTCGCGGCCGTAGAGCGACCGGGCCTGCGACCAGGTCAAATCGCGCACGTCGTCGGCGGCCGATGCGATCAGGGGCGGAAAGGAACCTTCCGGGAACGGCCTGACATCCGCCGCGATGCGGGCGGCGATGGCTTTCGGACCGGCGATGACGGCATCCTCCGCCGCCTCATCGCCGAGGCAGGCGAACGCGTCCAGCATTTCCCGGGTCGTGCGGAAATAGAGCTCGGCCTGAAGATCCGCATCCTCAAAGCCCATGTCGGTCATCAGGATGCGCCGAAGATCGGCGTCGCGCGGATCAAGGAAATGGACGTCGCAGGTGGCGCAGACCGGCTTTTTCAGCTTCTTGCCCCAGGCGTAGATCAGCCGGTTGAGGTTGCACAGGTCCTCCTCCCCGGTCAGTCCGCTTTGCGGGTCGCGCAGGTAGAAGGCGTTGTTGGTTAGCGGCTGGATCTCGAAATAGTCATAAAAGCGGCCGATCGCCAGCGAATCGGGCCTGCCGAGCAGCTTCAGGGCCTCCGGTACCTGGCGGCCCGCTTCCAGGTAGGCCTTCAGGGCCTGCTGGAAAATCTCGCCGGCTTCGCAGGCACCGCCGACCACCAGTCCGTGGCGGAAATACTCAAGCAGGCTGCGCGGGATGCGCGGGCGGCTGTGAAAATACGTCACATGCGAGGCGGAGACGATGCGGTACAGGTGGTAGAGGCCAAGCGGATCCGCCGCCAGCAGGATGATGTGGCTGACGGGTGTCTTGTGGTCGGTCACGCCATCCTGGTCCAGCTGGCCGGCCAGGCGGTTCAGGTCGCCTAATGTCCCGGCTCCGCTTTTCTGCCAGAGCGCGGCAAAGACATGGCCGCAGGCCAGAGCATCGGCCTCCGCGCGGTGGGCGTGGTCCAGATTGACGCCTAGGTGTTCGGCCACCAGGCCGAGCTTATGGCGCTTCAGATCCGGCAGCAGCAGCCGGGACAGGGCCAGAGAGTCGACCAGGGGCGGGTTGAACTTGATCGCCGGATCGGTTTCCCCCGGTGTGCGCCGCCCTTCGTAACGCAAAAAACCAAGGTCGAAAAACGCGTTGTGGGCGACGACCGGCCTGGACCCGATCCAGCTTTGCAGCTCGGTCAGGACCGGCAGAGGCGACGAGGCGCCGGCCAGCATCGCCGTGCTGATTCCGGTCAGGGCTTCGGACTGGGGCGAAACGGGGATGCCCGGATTGACCAGGTGGACGCGGCGATCCCCCGGCTGGAAACCGCCCTGCCCGTCTGGCACGAAATGGACTGCCGCGACCTCGATCAGGCGATCGGCCGCCGGATTCAATCCGGTGGTCTCGACATCCAGGGCGATAAACCCGTCATCCAGGCCGGCATCCTCCGTCATCCAGGCGACCGCCGCCTTGTCGTCGACGAGGTAGCCTTCCAGCCCGTAGATGACCTTAATCTCCTTGCCGGCCTTTTTCAGGTCTTCCCGGGCCTTGGCGGCCTCAGGAAAGGCCTGCACCACCCCGTGGTCGGTGATGGCGACGGCTGCGTGGCCGAAATCGGCAGCCATCCGGACCAGATCGGCCGGATCGCAGACGGCGTCCTTGGCGCTCATCTTGGTGTGGGTGTGCAGCTCGATCCGCTTGCGCGGTGCATCGTCGTGCCGCAGCGGCGCCCGTTCCGCGGCCTGGACACCCAGGACCCGCGCCTGCAGGTCTTTGCTGTACTGGGCATCGAAGCTGATTTCGGCCGCCAGGCGGATATACGCGTCTGTCAGGGCCTCTTCAAGGCGGCTGCGCTCGGCCGGTTTGGCGAACAGGATGCAGTTGACGGAGCTGCCGTAGTCGGTCAGGCTGAACTTGAACAGCTCCAGCGTGCCGTTGCTGACCGGCCGTACGTCGAGGTCGAAGACCTCCCCCTCGATCAGGGCGATACCGGTCTCGCTGTTGAGGCTCTCGATCGGGACACGCTTGAGTTCGGGCTTGATCCGGCCCCAGACCATGTTCTCCTGCTTGACGCGCCTGTAGGGGGCGCGTTGCTTTGCCTCGCGCGGCGCGGGTGCGGGAACCATCTGCGCTCCGGCGTCCTGGTTCTGGACCGTATACGCCTGGTTGGCCTGGTGCGCGTGGCTCTGGCTCAGTTTACGGGCATAATCGGCCAGGTCGCAGGCTCCGTCCAGTCCGTCCTGGCCGGCAAAACAAAACGCGACCTGGATCGACAGGTGTTCGTCCAGGTAACGGCTTAGCCATTCCAGGTTGTCTTGCGGCAAAACCTGGCGGCTGGCGTCGTCGAGCTGGATTTTGACACAGTTGTCACCGGCGCCAAAACGACCCTGTTGCAAAAGCGAAGCCGCCAGGGCATCCTGTTTCCAGAGATGGCGCAGCAGCCAGGGGGCGAGTGACACCGCGTAGCGGCATGAGTCTGCCCCGGTCAATTCCCGGTTCATGACCTGGCGGATCACGACCTCGTCCGCCTCGAGCTCTTTTTCGAGCGCCTCCTCGAGCTGGCAAAGCAAGCCCGGCTCCAGGGGCTGGTCCAGCAGCACCTTGAGATGCAGACAGCCGTTCTTGCGCACCGTCAGGCCGGAGACCAGGCTGTTGACCCGGGCGACGGCCTGTTCCAGGCGGCTGCCGGGCAAAACCTGGTGGAAGAATGTCAAAAGGGATGCTTCAGCCATGATCGCGTTCAGCCAGCATGGCGCGGATCTCCCGGATCAGCTCCTCGACCGCGTCTTCTTCTTTTACCTTGCGCAGGATTTTGCCGTTTCGGAAAAGCATGAAGCTGCCTTTGCCCCCGGCCAGGCCGATATCCGCCTGGCGGGCTTCGCCGGGCCCGTTGACCACACAGCCCATCACGGCCACCCGGATCGGCGCTGAAAATTCCTGCAGCCGTTCTTCGACCTCGGACGCGATTCGCGTCAGGTCGACCTCGGTCCGGCCGCAGGTCGGGCAGCTGATCAGGCGCGGACCGCGCTGGCGCAGATCCAGCGCGCGCAGAATGCTCCAGGCCGTGCGCACTTCTTCGACCGGGTCCGCCGTTAGGGAGACGCGCAGGGTGTCGCCGATGCCCTCGGCCAGCAGCGCCCCGATGCCGACCGCGGACCGGACCACGCCTTCGCGCAGCGTGCCGGCTTCCGTCACGCCGATATGCAGCGGAATATCGGTCCGGGCAACCAGCATGCGGCAGGCTTCGAGGTTCAGCACCGGTTCAGACGCCTTGATCGACAAGACCACGTCATGAAAATCCCATTTTTCCAGCAGGTCGGCCGCCTCGAGCGCGGAATCGACCAGCGCGGCTGCGCAGACACCGCCATGGCGGTCGATCACGTCCTGGCTGAGCGAACCGGCGTTGACGCCGACGCGGATCGGGATGCGGCGGGCCTTGGCCAGGCTGATCACCTGGCGCAGGCGGTCCGGGCCGCCGATGTTGCCCGGGTTGATGCGGATCTTGTCGGCGCCGGCCTCGATCGCGGCCAGGGCCAGGCGGTAGTCGAAATGGATGTCGGCGACGATCGGCAGCGGCGAGCGGGCACGGATCACGCCGAACGCTTCGGCCGCCTGCATGTCAGGCACCGCCAGGCGCGTCAGGTCGCAGCCGGCTTCGTGCAGCTGGCGAATCTGGTCAAGGGTGGCCGCGACATCGCGCGTGTCGGTGTTGTTCATCGACTGGATGACAATCGGGGCCTGGCCGCCGATTTGGAGCGGACCAACCCGAACCGAACGGGTCTGGTGGCGCTTAATCATGGTCGTCTCCCCCGTTCCTGTCAACGCCCGGCCAGGCGCAGAATATCGAAAAGCAGCCCGGCCAGGGCCAGCATGACGATCAGGGCGATGCCGACGATGCCGATCAAGTTCTGGACGCGAGCCGACAGACGCCGCCCGCGGATGGTCTCGAGAACGATCAGGACCAGGTGGTTGCCATCAAGCGGCGGAATCGGCAGCAGGTTCATGAAGCCCAGACTGACCGAGATCAGGGCGAACATCCAGAGCAGCTGGTAGATCTTTTCGCTGAGCGGCTGGGACTGGGTGACGACGTCGCTGATCATGGAGACGACCCCGACCGGCCCGGACAAGGTGTCCTGGGGGCGGATCGAGCCGGAGAACATCATGCCGATGCTGCGCACGGTCACCTTGACGATCGACCAGGACCACTGGAACGCCTGCCCGATGGCCGGCCCGACCGACTGGCCGACTGTGAAATAGATGCCGCGGTCGACCAGGTCATGGTACAGCGTGGCGCGCATGGTCACGGTTTGCTCCTGGCCGTCTCGCAGGATCCGGATCTCAAGCGGTCCGCCTGCGCTGGCCTCGACAGCGGCGGAAAAGGCCGCCATGTCGTCGACTGGGACATTGTTGGCTGCCAGCAAGATGTCCTGCGCCTTCAGGACCGGCTGGCCGCCGTTGGAATCGGGCTCAACGGCGTCGATCACGATGCGCTGCTGTTCGTCGCGCCGGATCGTGATGCCCAGGCGATAGGCGTCGCGCCAGGCCGGCTGCAAGATGAGGTCATTTGTTTCGCCGCCGGTGGTGCGCACCTGGACAGCAAGCGGCTCGTCACCGGGCAAAAACATGACCTGACCGCTGTAATCCAGGGTCGTCCGAACCGGTTTCCCGTTGACCCTGACGATCCGCTGACCGGCCTCAAGGCCGGCCGCGGCGGCTTGCGAATCGGCCGGTACGGTATCCAGCACCGGCAGCGTGTAGCCGAACGACACGAACATGATGAAAAAGGCCAGCACGCCGGACAGCAGGTTGAGCGCCGGCCCGGTCCCGATGACCAGGGCCCGTGCCCAGCGGGGCCGGTTGAAGAAATGGTCGGGGTGCTTGTCCTGGTCGTCATCGTCGAACTCGCCGGCAAACCGGACCGACGCGCCGATTGGGAACAGCTTGATGCTGTACTTGATGCCGTTTTTCTCCTTGGAGAACAGGACCGGGCCCATGAAGATGGAGAATTCCTCGATGGCAAACCCGAGCCGGCGCCCGGTCAGATAATGGCCCAGTTCGTGGACGATCATCATGACGCTCAAAATCAAAAGGCCAACAACGATACCGATAAATCCCATGCGTTGTGCATACTCCTTTGCCGCTTGCGGGCAGTCAATTAAATTATAGATTCAGCAAGATCCCGGACACACCCGCGTGCCCACCGATCTTGTTCCATCATATCATCAAAGCCAAAAGCTGTCATGAAACCGGACTGGAGATGGCGTTCCATGCAGGCTGACACCAGGTCCGCGATTGCGGTGAACCCGATGCGTCCGTCCAGGAAAAAAGCGACGGCCTGTTCGTTGGCCGCGTTCATCACCGCCGGCAGCGTGCCGCCCGCCCGGGCCGCCTCGTAGGCCAGGTCCAGCAGGCGGAAGGTCCTGAGGTCAGGCGGCTCAAAGGTCAGGGGGCTGGCGGCAAACGGGTCGAAGGACCGGCCGTCGGACGGCAGACGCTCCGGCCAGGTCAGGGCCAGCTGGATGGGCAGCTTCATGTCGGGGAACCCCATCTGGGCCAGCACCGATCCGTCGTGCAGCTCGACCATCGAATGGACGATGCTCTGCGGATGGACGACGACCTGGATCTTATCCGGCGGGCAGCCGAACAGCCAGGATGCCTCGATCACCTCCAGGCCCTTGTTCATCATCGTCGCCGAATCGATCGTGATCTTGCCGCCCATCGTCCAGGTCGGGTGGCGCAGGGCCTCTTCAATCGTGACGCCGGACAGCGCGGCCAGGCTGCGGCCGCGAAACGGGCCGCCGGACGCCGTCAGCAGGATACGTTTCAGGCTGCCGGCCGGTGCGGCCGCCAGGCACTGCCAGATGGCGGAGTGCTCGCTGTCGACTGGATAAAGGCGTGCGCCGTACCGCTCGAGCAGCGGCATGACCAGGGCACCGCCCGCCACCAGCGTTTCCTTGTTGGCCAGGGCGACGGTTCGTCCCTCCCTGACGGCGGCCATAACCGGTTCCAGGCCGGCGACGCCGACCATGGCCGCGACGATCGTGTCTGCTTTGTCCCAGGTTGCGGCCGCCAGGTTGCCCTCCCGGCCGGCCAGCACCTGAACCGACGGGACATCCGCCAGTTCCCGGCGCAGCCAGGCGGCGTCCTCTTCGCGCTCCAGGCTGACCATCTCCGGCCGGAACCGGCGGGCCTGGGCGCACAGCCGCTCGCGGTTGCGGCCGGCGGTCAGCGCCATGACCTGGATGCCGAGGCGCGCGCAAACCTCGAGGGTCTGGCAGCCGATCGAGCCGGTCGAGCCCAGGATGCTGACAGCGTCGGTCATAACAGGTCTCCCGAATAGATCATCAGCTGGTGCAGGACGGACAGGACCAGCGCGACAGGCAAGGTGAAAAAGACGGAGTCGAAGCGATCCATCAGGCCGCCGTGGCCAGGCAGGACCGCCCCGAAGTCCTTGATGCCGCAATAGCGCTTGTAACCGGAAGCGAGCCAGTCCCCCAACTGGGAAGCGACGCTCAGCACCAGCCCCGAGATCAGTGCAAACCACAACGCGGCCGGCTGCCAAACGCCGGCAGAACCGAGCAGAACGCGGAAAAGCTGGAACACGACCACCTGGAACAGCATACCGCCCGCCAGGCCGCCCAGGCAGCCTTCCAGCGTCTTCTTGGGGCTGAGCGCCGGCACGATCCGATGCCGGCCGAAAAGCGAACCGGTAAAATAGGCAAAAACATCCGATATCCAGGGCGCACTCAGGCCGATGACAAGCCAATGCCAGCCGTGTCCCGTGAAAAGGAACAGCACGCTGGCGCATGTCAGAGGGAACGCGACATACAGCGCGACACCCCCGCCGGCCATGGCATCCGGGAAAGCAGCAGGCCCATGCGCGATCAGGCTGCCGATGCTGCTGGCGGCCAGCGCGAAAAACAGCCCCAGCAGCGATACCGACAGGGCCAGTGCGGCAGATGGCACGCCGTCGTCCATGGGCAAGACGACATGCAGCAGCAGTGGCAGCAGGCTGATCAGGCTGCCCGGGATCACGCGGGATACCATGACATGGCGGCCGCATGCGCGCATCGCGCTGACCAGTTCGCACGACGCGATCACGGCGATGGCGGCAAACAGGACCATCGGCGGCCAGATCGTCCAGTAGCCCGGCACGATGAAGGCGGCGATGACCAGGGTGAAGACGAGACCGGTGATGATACGCTGCTTCATGTTTTGCCAAGGCCTCCATAACGCCGGTCGCGCCGGGTATAGTCCGCCAGCGCGGCGGCAAGGTGTTCGTCGGAAAAATCAGGCCAGAGCACGTGGGCAAACCAGAGCTCGGCGTAGGCTGACTGCCAAAGGAGAAAATTCGACAGGCGGAGCTCGCCGCTGGGCCGGATCATCAAGTCCGGATCCGGCACATCCGGCAGGTACAGGGCGCCGGAAAGCGCCTGCTCGTCGATGTCGTCGACCTGCATCGTCCCGTCCCGCACCTGGCCGGCCAGCTGGCGGCAGGCATGGACGATCTCCCGCCGTCCGCCGTAGTTCAGGGCGATGATCAGCTGCAATTTCTTGCGGTGCAGCGAACCTTGCTCGGCCTGCGCCATGACCGCGAGGACAGGTTCCGGCAAACCGGCGCGTTCGCCGGAGAAACGGACCCGGATGCCCTCTTTTTCCAGTTCACGGTCGTAACGGTGGAAGAACTCGACAAAAAGCTCCATCAAGGCTTCGACTTCGGCTGCAGGGCGCGACCAGTTCTCGGTCGAAAAAGCGTACACGGTCACATAGCGTATCCCGTATCGGCCGCACATCCGGCACAGGTTCTGCAGGTTCTCTGCTCCGGCCCGATGGCCGGCCGTGCGCGGCAGCCCGCGCTGCGTAGCCCAGCGTCCGTTGCCGTCCATGAAGACAGCGAGGTGCACGGGAATCTTCAGGTCTTCGGGCGCAATTTGCCGTTCCGAGTCAGGCTGCTTGGGTTGGCGCCGGACCGGAAACAGCATGCGTAAGATTTGCGTCCATCGAGCCATCTTGTCTCCCCTGATACAAGAACCGGGCGGCCAGCGCCCGGTCCTGTCTTCGTGCCGTCAGACGATGACGTGTCAGAGCTCCATCAGGTCCTTCTCTTTATCCGCTGAGACTTTGTCGATTTCCGCGATGTACTTGTCGGTCAGCTTTTGCAGCTCGGTTTCAAAAATACCGAGGCTGTCTTCGGTGATCTCTTTTTTCTTCAGGTGGCCGCGGTACTTGTCCAGCGCTTCACGCCGGATGTTGCGGATCGCGACCCGGCCTTCCTCTGTCTGCTTGTGCACCGTCTTGACCAGGTCGCGGCGCCGCTCCTCGGTCAAGGCCGGGAAAACCAGGCGCAGCATGCGCCCGTCGTTGTTGGGGTTGATCCCCAGGTCTGAGGCCTGAATGGCGCGTTCGATCGTTTTGAGTGTGCTGGGATCCCAGGGGGTGATCGTAATCATGCGCGCCTCGGGAACTTGGATGTTGGCAACCTGATTGATTGGCGTCTGCACGCCGTAATATTCGATGGTGATATGGTCGAGCACCTTAGGATTGGCCCGGCCAGCCCGAATCGAGTTGAAATGCTCCTGGAGCACATGGACGGATTTTTGCATTTTCTCTTCGAATGGCAGATACGCATCCTTGGTGATTTCTATCATGGCCATGGTACAACCTCCTGCACACAGATGTGTCTTTGGCGCTATTATACCGAAACGGCCCGGATAGTTCAATCAAACCGCGTCAGCGGATCAAGGTGCCGATCGGTTCGCCGCAGACCATGCGCACGATGTTCTCCGGGTCGTCCAGGCAAAAGACGCCGATCGGCATATGGTTGTCGCGGCACAGCGCCGCGGCGGTGGCGTCCATCACCTTCAGGTCCATCTGGAGCACCTGGTCGTGGCTGATCGTCTCGTAACGGACGGCGTCAGAATACTGGTGCGGGTCCTTGTCGTAGACGCCGTCCACCAGCGTGGCCTTGAACATGATTTCCGCCTCGATTTCCGAAGCGCGCAGCGCAGCGGCGGTGTCGGTGGTGAAAAACGGGTTGCCCGTGCCGCAGGCAAAGATGACCACGCGCCCCTTTTCGAGATGGCGGATCGCCCGTTTGCGGATATAGGGTTCGGCGATCTGGCGCATCTCGATGGCGCTCTGGACGCGCGTGACCACACCGGCCTGCTCGAGGGCGTCCGACAGCGCCAGTGCGTTCATCGCGGTTGCCAGCATGCCCATGTGGTCGGCCGTGACCCGGTCCATGCCGGCACTGGTACGGCCGCGCCAGAAATTGCCGCTGCCGACGACCAGGGCGACTTCGACCCCAAGCGCGACCACCTTGCTGATCGTCTCGCCCAGGCGATGCAGCGTCTGGTTGTCAAGACCGGTCCCCTTGCTTCCGGCCAGGGCTTCGCCGCTGAGTTTCAATAGGATTCGCTTGTAGGCTGGTTTCATTTCGCAACGCTCCTTGCTTAAAAAAAGGGGGCATGCCCGGCATGTCCCCTTTTGGGTTTTTTACTTGATTTGCTTCATGACCTCTTCGGCGAAATTCTCTTCCCGCTTCTGCAGGCCCTCGCCAAGTTCAAAGCGGACAAAGCGGCGGATGGAAATGTTCTCGCCGACCTGGGCGATCATCTCCTTGACCAGCGTTTCGATCGTCTTGCTGTCGTCCTTGATATAGGCTTGCTCGAGCAGGCAGTTTTCCTGGTAGAACTTGCTCAGGCGGCCGTCGACGATTTTGTCGACGATCTTCTCAGGCTTGCCCTCGTTGAGCGCCTGGTTGCGTACGATCGAGCGTTCCTGTTCGAGCTCGTCCGCCGGCACTTCGCTGCGCGAGACCCAGCGCGGCTTCATCGCGGCGATCTGCATCGCGATATCGCGGACCATGCGCCGGAAATCCTCGTTCTTCGCGGCGAAGTCCGTTTCGATATTGACTTCGATCAGGACGCCCACGCGTCCGTTGCCGTGGATGTAGGCATCGACGATGCCTTCGGCGGTGACACGCGACATCTTCTTGTCCGCGGAGGCAATGCCCTTTTCCCGCAGCCAGACGATGGCCTTTTCCATATCGCCTCCGGATTCGGTCAGGGCCTTTTTGCAGTCCATCATGCCGGATCCGGTTTTTTCACGCAATTCTTTGATCATATCAACGGTTATAGCCATTGTTTTCCCTCCGTTCAGGCTTCTTCAATCTTATCCGATTCATCGTTGGTCAGCGGTTGTTCGCCGGGCATCTCGATCTGCTCGCCCTGCCGGCCTTCGAGCACCGCTTCAGCCATCTTGCCCGCGATCAGCTTGACCGCGCGGATGGCGTCGTCGTTGCCGGGGATGATGTAGTCGACCTCGTCCGGATCGCAGTTGGTGTCGACAATGCCCACGATCGGGATGTTCAGGCGGCGGGCTTCCAGAACCGCGATATGCTCTTTGCGCGGATCGACGACGAAGACGCAGGATGGCAGACGGGACATGTCACGGATGCCGCCCAGGTTTTTCTCCAGCTTCTCCATTTCCAGGCGAAGTTTGGCGACTTCCTTCTTGGGCAGCATGTCGAACGTGCCGTTCGATTCCATGTCGGTCAGTTCGGCCAGGCGATCGATGCGCTTGCGGATCGTGACGAAGTTGGTCAGCGTTCCGCCCAGCCAGCGGTTGTTGATGTAGAACATGCCGCAGCGCTCGGCTTCCTCGCGGATCGAGTCCTGGGCCTGCTTCTTGGTGCCGACAAAGAGGACCGAGCCGCCGTTCATGGCGATTTCACGCATGAACATGTAGGCTTCCTCGATTTTGCGCACCGTCTTTTGCAGATCGATGATGTAGATTCCGTTGCGTTCGGTGTAGATGTACTCCGCCATCTTGGGGTTCCAGCGGCGGGTTTGGTGCCCGAAATGGACACCGGACTCCAGCAATTGCTTCATGCTGATTACGGCCATGGTCTTTCCTCCTGTTTTTTCCGCCATGGGGTGCAGCCGATTCCCTTTCGGTTCGGGCAACAGGATCTGCGTTCCCATGTGTGTATTTGAACCTTGGCAATTGTATCATGATCCGGGCGGGCTGGCAAGGGTACGTGCGCGCATTTTGAGCCATTTTGAGCCGTTTTGAGCCGCCATTTCGCATTCGTGTCACAATTGCTTTGCTTTTCACGCTATAATGGGTTTAACGGGCCTGCGGTACACCGCCGGCACTATTGACGAGGGAGCGTGGCTTATGATCTCCACCCAACTGATGAAACTTGCCGAGCAAAACGGCTGGAAAGTCAACAACAAGGAAGATAGCGTGTTCGGTGTCTATAACGGCTATCTCTTCACTGTTCTGGAAGGCAACCGGTTCAAAGCCTTCATCACGCCGGTCGCCGGCATCAGCCCGGCGGCGCTGGAGTCGGTCCTGGACTACCTGGAAAAACAGCGCAAAGGGCTCCGGCTGCACAGTTTCGAAGCCCACGATAATTTCCTCTGCGTCCGGATGGAGGAAGGACTGGTCAAGCTTGGTGCCGAACGGCTCGAAACCATGCTCGGTCAGCTTTCCGGCCTGCTGTCGCTGCAGGAGGTCTCAGCAGACGCCTGCGTGGTCTGCGGCAAACCGGCAGAGCGGCGCGGTCTTTATGTCGGGCTGTTCTGCCACCTGCACCCGGAGTGCGAAAACGCCGACATGGTCGATTTCACATCTGGAAACGACATGGCCGGGGAGATTGAAACATGAGCGCGCCGGGACCCGATCCGGCCAAAATCCGCGAACTGGCCGGCAGCATGGCGCGTTACCGTCCGGATATGGTGCGCGAGCTGGCCGCCCTATGTGCGATTCCCAGCGTTGCAGGGCCTTCTGAGGACGGGGCGCCGTACGGCCGCGAGACGCGGCGGGCGCTCGACCATTTCCTAGATCTGGGCCGGCAGCTGGGATTTCACAGTGTCAACCTGGACAACCGCGCCGGGTATGTCGAATTCGGCAGCGGCGAACACCTGGTCGCCGCGCTGTGCCACCTGGATGTCGTGCCGGCCGGCGACGGCTGGGACGGCGACGCATTCTCTCCGGTGATCCTGCCTGACCGCCTGATCGCCCGGGGTGCCGCCGACGACAAGGGGCCGGCCATCGCCGTGCTCTACGCGATGAAGGACCTCATGAACCAGGGCTTCAAGCCGCGCGGGCGCATCCGCCTGATCGTCGGCCTCGACGAGGAGCGGGGCAGCTCCTGCATGGCCCACTATGCCAGGACCGCCCAGTTGCCGGACGCAGGATTCACGCCGGACGCCGACTTCCCGGTCATCTACGCCGAAAAGGGACTGTGCTGGGTCACCTTCACGGTCACGGGCGGCCAGCCAGCCGGCGATCCGCTGCGCCTGGTCGCCGCCGAAGGCGGTGCCAGCCCGAACATGATCCCCGGGCGCTGCCGATTGACGTTTGACGGCCCATCAGGCCGCGAGGATGTCCGCTGCGACGGCGCGCTCGGCCATGCCAGCATGCCCTGGCTCGGCCGAAATGCCATCAGCCTGGCGATGCAGGAAGCGGATCGCCGTCTTGCCGAAGCTCTCTGCAGCCATCCCTTTGTCCGTTTTTACCAGCAGGCGATCGGGGACGACTGGCATGGCACCGGCCTTCATATCGCCCAGAGCGACGCATCCGGCCCGCTGACCTTTAACGCCGGCCGCCTGTACCTCGAAGAGGGCCGTGCCGTTCTGACCGCCGACATCCGGTATCCCGTATCCTGCCCGTTCGGGGAACTGGAGCAGCAGATGCGCGAAACAGCTGCCCGGCTGGGTGCCGTTGTCGCGATCGAAAAGAACATCCCGCCGCTGCACCTGCCCCGCGAATCGTTTGTCATCCGGACCCTGAACGCGGTCTATAACCGCCTGACCGGCTCCAATGCCGAACCGGTCGCGATCGGCGGCGGAACGTACGCCCGGACGATGCCGAACATCGCCGCGTTCGGCGCGGCCTTCCCCGGTCAGCCGGAAACGGCCCACCAGGCCGGCGAACACATCGAGATCAACGCCTGGCTGGCAAGTGCCGCAATCTACCGGCATGCGCTGGCTGAACTGGCAGCCCCGTCTCAGGATTTTTGATTCATGACCCGGCTGATCCCCGATCTGCACACGCTCAGGACACCGCGCCTCCTGTTGCGCGTCATTGGCGAGCAGGCCGCGTCGGATGTCCTGGACTACTATCGCCGCAACCGGCTCTTTCACCAGCCCTGGTTTCCCTCCAGGCCGGAAAGCCTGTTCACCTTGCGCCAGCAGCAGCAGAACCTGGCCGCGGAACGGGAGGATTTCCAGGCCGGGCGCGCGGTCCCCTTCTGGCTGTCGCTGCGCGAGGATCCAGCTCGGATCATCGGCCGGCTGGCGTTCACCCACATCATCTACGGCAGCTTGAAATCCGCCTTCCTGGCCTGGCACCTCGACCAGGGCCAGGTTGGGCGCGGCCTGGCAACGGAAGCCGGCCAGGCCGGGATCCGCAGCATGTTCCAGGACTTCGGCCTGCACCGGATCGAAGCCGACATCCTGCCGGACAACGTCCGTTCGATCGCCCTGGCGCGGCGGCTCGGGTTCGAGCTGGAAGGCATCGCGCCCCGCTTTTTGCAGATCAACGGCCGCTGGCTGGATCACCAGCGCTATGTTCTGCTCTCGGATGGTCCGCTCTGGCCGGAAGGTCAGAAGACTTTTTCTTCAACTGGCCCATCTCCCGCAGGATCAGAACGGCAATGACGGCAAACGACGTGAAATCGGCGATCGGGCTGGCCAGCCAGACGCCTGTCAGACCGAGCCGGTTCGGCAGTATCAGGTAGAGCGGCAGCAATATGATCACCTGACGCAGCAAACTGGCCACGATCGCCGCGCGCGGCTTGCCCACACTTTGAAAATAGACGGTCGAAATCACCTGGAACCCGAGCAGCGGCAGCATGGCCAGGAAGATGCGCAGGCCGCGGGTACCGACGGCGACCAGGCCGGCATCGTCGATGAAGATGCGGATGATCGTCTGCGGAAACAGCTGGACCGCGAGGAAACCGGTTGTCACGATCGCGCTGGCCAGCAGAACGCCGAAGCGCCAGGCTTCGCGCACCCGGCTGAAGTTGCCCGCGCCGTAGTTGTAGCCGAGGATCGGCTGCAGGCCCTGGTTGATGCCCAGGATCGGCATGAAGAACAAGATGGTCACGCTGTTGATCACAGCCATCGCCCCGATGGCCACATCGCCCCCCGTCGCGCGCAGGGCGCGGTTGGCGAACACCGAAACCAGGCTGGCGGCCACCTGCATGGCAAAGGGGGAGATGCCGATGGACAGGATCTGGCCGACCGCCTTGGCCTTCAGGCGCATCAGGCGGATCTTGAGCTTCAGGTTGCTGCCGGCTCCGGCAAAATAGCTGAGCACCCAGACCGCCGAGACGATCTGGCTGATCACGGTGGCCAGGGCGGCGCCGCGCACCCCCATGTCCAGGCCAAAGATAAAAATCGGGTCGAGCAAGATGTTGAGGCCGGCGCCCAGGATCTGGGTGGACGCCGAACGTCTCGGATTGCCCGCGCCGCGGATGGTGTGGTTCATGGCGAACCCGATCGTGTTGGGCACGGCACCCCAGAGAACGATCCGCATGTAGTCGGACGCGTATGGCAGCGTGGCCGGACTGGCGCCGGCCAGGAGCAGGACGGGTTCGAGGAACAGCTGTCCTGCCACGGTCAGGAGCGCACCGGCCGCCAGGGCAAGCGTGAAGCCGTTGGCCAGGATCCGCTCCGCCTCGTCATGCCGCTTCTCACCCAGCCGGATCGAGATCGAAGCCGTCGTCCCGATTCCGACCAGGAGCATAAATCCCAGCGCGACCATGGTCAGCGGGGTCGTCAGGCCGATGCCGGACATGGCGTTGACATCCTTGAGCTGGCCGATCCAGTAGCGGTCGACGACGTTGTACGTCGCGTTGACGACCATGCCGACAATCGCCGGGATGGCGTAGCGGATCACCAGGCGCGGGATGGCCTCTCCGGCGAGCTGCGCTTCGCGCGCGCGGCTGTCTTGCATGGTCGCCTCCTCAATAGATGGCAGTAACCAGAAAAGAGGATGCTGATCAAAAGCATCCTCTTTCGTGGTTGGTCAAACGGCTATGAGGAGAAATCAGAAATGATTGTCCTCGTAGCCTGGCGGGTTGATCGGCTCAACTTCCTTGATGCTGATGCTGATCCGGCGCGAGTCGTTGCTGACCTCGAGCACGCGGGCATCCACTTCCATCCCCTCGCTGAGCACTTCGTTCGGCTTGTTGAGGCGGACGTTGGCGATCTGGGAGATGTGGCAGAGGGCGTCGACGCCCGGGGCGATCTCCACGAATGCGCCGAAGGGAAACATGCGCACGACGGTGCCGCGCACGATCGAGCCGACCGGGAAGCGGCTTTCCACATCGTGGTACGGGTCATCCTCGGTTTTCTTGTAGCCCAGCGAGATCCGCTTGCGTTCCGGATCGAAATCCTTGACATAGACGTGGACGTTATCGCCGACGTTCACGACTTCAGACGGGTGACGGATCCGGTTCCAGGACAGCTCTGAGACATGGACCAGGCCGTCGACGCCGCCGATGTCGACGAAAGCGCCGAAATCGGTCAGGCTGCGCACAACGCCGTCATACTCGTTGCCGACCGCGATCGAGGTCCACAGCTCATCGGCCTTGGCTCTGCGCTCCAGAGAGAGCAGGGCGCGGCGCGAGCCGGAAACCCGAAGGCGCTTCTTGTCCGGGTCAAACTGGGTGACCAGGATATCCAGCGTCTGGTTGCGATAGGGTTCGAGATCCTCGACGATTCCCATCTCCAGCTGGGTGCGGTGGATGTAAATATCCACGCCGCCATAGCTGGCAATGACGCCGTCCTTGACGACATTGACGACCTTGACCGAGATGGGGGTCTTGTCGTTATACGCTTCTTCGATCAGGCCCTTGTACTTGGTGAAATCGACGCGGGCTTTGGACAGGATGATTTCTTTGCCCATATCCGAATTGCGGATATTGCGCACATAGACATCGATTTCCTTGTGATTGGCTACGGCTTCATTAAGATCGAAATCGGGATCGCCATCGAATTCGTGACGCGGAATCCGCCCCTCAGATTTATCGCGAACATCGACATAGACATTCTCGTTGTCATAACGGATGATGGTGCCGCGAACCGTTATGCCGCGCTTGAGCTGGGGAATGTTGTCGATGAAATCCGTGAAGCTGATGTCGGATGCATCCTCGTGGTGTTCTGCCGGCGGTTCCGGTTCCTCTGCTGCGGGATCAGCCGGCGCTTCTTGAGCGACCGCCGCTTCTTCCACTGCCTCCACTGCCGCGGCCTCGACCGCCTCGATGTCTTCCTGCCTTACTTCCTCTTGAACAGCCTTCTGAACCTCTTCTTCGATCTCCGGCTTGTTCTGCGTGACTTCTTGTTCAGTCATTGCCTGAATAACCTCCCTGATTATGCGTTCTGGCGTGGACGCGCCTGCGGTGATTCCGACAGTCAGATCCTCCAGGGATCTCTCCCCGATGACGGAACCAACCTGATGTGCATCTTCAACAAGATACGTCCGGCCACATTGACTGCGACAGATACCAAGCAGCTTCTGGGTGTTGGAGCTGCCCGGGCTGCCGATAACAAACATCATGTCGGCCTGCCTGGCGATTTCGCAGGCCTCACGCTGCCTGTCTTCAGTCGTAATACATATTGTATCAAATATCTGCAGTTTTGCAATTTTTTTCTTGAGAATCATGCCAATTTTCTGGTATTCTGCGAAAGAAAAGGTCGTTTGGGCGACCAAAATCCAAAAATCGCCAGAAAAATCACCGGATTCGGCCTCAGCCGCGCTGCTGATGATCACACCTTCGCCGCCGCACTCCCCGTTGATCCCCACGACTTCGGCGTGCCCCGGGGTTCCCGCAATGATGATCCGCTTTTTTTCGCTCCAGGCTTTGCGCACGATCAGGTGGATCTTGGTCACGAAGGGGCAGGTGCAGTCGACCACCTCGCAGCCCTTTTCCCGAAGGTCGCAGAGCGTGGCCGGCGTGACGCCATGCGCCCGGATCAGGACCGTCGCGCCGTCTTCGACCGCCTTGGTGTCGGCGGCGATCCGCATGCCCTGGCTTTCGAGCTGCCCGATGACCGTCCGGTTATGGATCAGCTCGCCCAGCATGTAGAGGGGCTTGCCTTCCGGGCGCGGCTGGACGACCAGCTTTTCGGCTGTTTCGACGGCGTTTTTGACGCCGAAGCAAAATCCGGAGGATTTGGCTAAAAGAAGCTTCATGGCTGCGCCTCATCGCCCAGGCTGTAGATCGTCTGCATCACCTGGCGGCTGAGCCGATGCAGTTCGTCCTCCCCCTGGGCCGGGACCGGTCCGCCGACAAGGACAAACGGTTTGCCGAAAATCACCTGCACCCGGGAGAAGACCCGGAAACGGCCGCGA